>Ga0209718_1000069_pt1 | contig 147971 bp, 114 predicted proteins | sample AD_JPNAS1_MetaG_FD_184420 | JGI IMG/M metagenome (GOLD analysis project Ga0209718, IMG submission 184420) | Active sludge microbial communities of municipal wastewater-treating anaerobic digesters from Japan - AD_JPNAS1_MetaG (SPAdes) (version 2) | ecosystem: Engineered > Bioreactor >...
CTGTCATCGGGCAAATTCCGGCTTCTTATTTCAGGGAACAAATCAATTCAGATTTCAATAACTTGGCGGCGGATCTGTTCGTTTTGCCTTTTTTTGTTTCATGCCAGGGCGTGGAGGTTTTGGTTTTGATTTATCAGGTGGATCTGCATTTACCGGATCAAGGATAAGCATCATTGCAGCAGCCGTAAAGGCAGCATACTTTCCGGCTTTTAAAAGGGCTTCTTTCCTGGTTATGTTTTTTTGCCCGTTCTTACTATGTTGATCCTCTTTAAATTTCTGAGTCATGGTCATTTATATGCCCACGCATTTTTTATGGGGCTACCGGTGCAAATTTAATACTTATATTGGCAACTGGGTGCCTTACTGTAATAATAAATCAGGTGCAAGATAAAAAATATACCTTCAATCTGCGAAGGAATTGCCATATTTTATGAACAACCTTGCTTAAAGCCATAATGTTAAACATAATTTACATATGTGCATTCTATTTTCTCTGTCTGCCAGGAATTGAATTCTGGCTCGACGCCTGAAGGGCGGGCGCAACGATCCCTGTCCCTGCGGAAGCGGCAAAAAGTAAAAGCACTGCTGCGGTGTTCATCACTGATCGGCAGGCGTTAATGGACCACCACAGGGAAGGTTTTCCTGCCCCGGTTGTCTGTGATCTCCAGCAGGTATATTCCGGCAGCCACGCCGTTGAGAGGGATCACATTGCGCACTGCATGTTCAAGGTGAAATACTTCCAACTTAATTCCATCCATCCGGTAAAGGGCAGCCATGCTCTTTTGTCCGGGCATGCCGGTGATGATCACATTATTCCCATCGCCGTAAACGCTGAACCGGCTATGGTTTTTCAGAACAGCTTCGGGATTCCCTGTTTCGATCAGGCTACTGCCAAACCGGAGGTAAAAGCGGCCTTTTCCGCAAGTGCTGGGTGGAAGCGTTGCCCGGTATTCTCCGGTTTCCGGGCACAGGGGCGTACTTATGTTCGTTACCCGGTCGTCAAACAAGGGCATCCACCCTTTGGGAAGGGTGACGCCTACGGTTCGGAAGATTACGACACCTCCCTCCGGAAGGTCAAGGCCCACCGGGATCTCAATGGTGCCGTAAAGACCATTGGGAAGGCACTGTATTTCCAGGTCGGTCCCCTGATCCCCGCCCACCAGCGGGGTATAAAGACGAAAATTGTCGGATGAAAGCAATCCTGCGTCAAAAGTCTTGTCGACTCCCGTGGTCATGGATTCATGGAAGGCAACCACCGTTCGCCTAACTCTGGCGCCTGCTTCTGCCTCCAGGGTAAGGCCGTACCAGCCGGGTGCGCACTGTGTTCTTGTGTTAATTGTTTGTAAGTATTTGCAGTCGTTTTTAAACTGACTAACGGTTTGCACATTCCCTGACTTTAATCTAACCTCCGGGGCATGGGTCTGCATGGCCCTGGAAAAAATGGCAACCCCGTTCCCCTTCACATTGATTAAAAAGCCTTGTCCGCTTTGCAGATAATTGGGATCCTCGCCTCCGTAATAGCTGAATCCCTCGTAATGGTACCCAGAATTGCCAATGGCCCGGTAATACTGCTGGCTTCCGTCGTATTCACCGGTTTGGTTCCAGAGGTAAACGGCTCCGTAGGTATCTTCCAGGATGTCTGCATTTCTGGCCAGGAAGTTTTCCGCGGTAGAAGCGAAGGCGGTAATCCCGATGGCCGGGGTGAACGGATTTCCCACCGCATTCCAGCCATGGCGGGGGGCGGTGCAATACACTGCCGGACTGACCGTATTATTCAAGGCACCGTTTAATGTTCCGGAAAAGGTGATCATCCCCTCTTCCGGGGTGCCTGTGGCTGCTGTGCGGATCACATAGCCCCGCCCAGGCTCCAGGACGGAAGGGAGGGTGGGGAAGTAGATCCATCCCTCATTCCCCTCTTCACGGTACCATCCCAGGTCATAATCGTTGGCGGGGGCGTAAAAGTTGACGGCAGGAGCATTCTTTTCAAAACCGGTCGTCACTTCCAGTGGGGATGCCATGATGGTCCAGCGTGACGGGTCGAAATATTTCCGAACCTGAATCTCCCCTGAGAAGTTTCCCTGGCAAAGGAGGGATCCGTGTGCCGTTTCCGAGGCATTCACCAAAAAGCCGGAAGCTCCTTCCGGATCGGTGTTTGTGAGGGTGACGCCCTCTGCTATGGTGACGGCTCCGCCGGCTTCCACGGTGACCCGGGCTACGGAAACATCCTGCGTGACCTCCACCAGGTGGCCGGGACGAATGTGTGTTGAAAGCACCTGGTCGGTGGGGTAAGTGCGGGCGCTGCCGCACCAGGTGATGCCGTCGGCGCTGGTTTCCCAGATGGTACGGTCATGCCAGGCGCCGTCCTGTAGCGAACGGTAGTGGAAGTTGAAACAGTCGGTTGTCGAAAGCAAAACGGCGGCGGAGGTCACATTTCCGCAGGAGACGAGGCCGGTATCTATGGCGGTCAGCCGGTACCATGCGTCGGCAACAGACACGGGAGGCTGATAGCTCAGGGTGTCAGCCCCGGGAATGTCGTTCCATACTTTGCCATCCCAACTCTCCTGCCATTGGTAGCGGAAAGATCCCGATCCTCCGGAAGCCGCTTCCGCGGTCATCAGGTCGGGAAGCAATCCAAGGCAGGCGGCCGGGGGCTGCAGAATTACCGGTGCAACCGGATTACCCTGGAAGGTGACCCTGCGGCTCCGGCTGTCGCTCGACACATGGCAGTCGGCCCCCGAGGCGTGAAAGGTGATGTTCACCTTGTATGCGCCCGATTCTGCCGGTGTGCCGCCGTTAAAAGCAAGAACAGCGGTTTGTGATCCCGAGATGATCGAATTGTCGGTGACGTTGACCCATATGCCCGGGGAAAGGTATTTCTTCCACTGATAAGCTACCGGCGGAGTTCCGGAAGTAGTTACAGAATAGGAAAAACTGGCTCCTTCGCAGAGGATCACTTGGGTTTTGGAAGGGAAAACCACCGAGGGGATGATATCGGTGATCTCATTGACGGTCAGCAGGGCGTCGTTGGATGTGAGACTTCCCAGGGCGTCGGTGACCTTCACCCGGTAGCGACTTCCCCCGGGATTTTCAAAACCTCCCACGTTGTCGACACGGAGGGTGCCGGGTGATGGGTAGGTGATGTTGGGGGATCCGGAAGGGATATCGGTGAAATCCGGTTCCCCGGGCTGCTTCCGCTGCCAGGTGAAGGTGACGGGAGCGGTGCCTCCGTTGACGACCACCCTGAAAGTGACGACATGATCCTCGCAGTCGGTCACGTCGGCGGGGTGGGTGACGATTGTCAGTGCTGCGGGGTTAATGAGATTTCCTGGGTTTAGCAGGCCTAATGGACTTTCTCCGGAATGCCTGATACAGAGACCTCCTGCGGTTTGCAGGACCAATTGACTTCCTCCGGAATGCCCTGTAGAGGTACTTCCTGCCGATTGTACAGACATAAAAACTCCTGCCAGCAGTGCCAGGTACAACGGGAACCCTGTGCCCGGAAAACTACTGCGGCTGTGACGGCTGGAACGGGAATCGCAAAGGATACTTCCGCGTGGTAAAGTACAACTCCTCATCGTTTTGCGCGTTTATCCGGACACAACTGTCCGGATGGCCAAAAATCATTATTACGCACCCCTGACAAGGATAAAGAATCACTCTGTCAGGGTAAAATTACGATGGTGGTTGTGGTTTCCGTTTAAGTGGGAAGAATTCCCGCTATTCAGGTCAATGTATCCGTCTGGCGGACAAGGGTTTTATTTCCTTCCGGAACAAGGCAAAGGACAGAATCAATATACGATAAATCCTGGAAGAAAGCAAATTTATTTGGACGGTGGTTTTGGAAATTCTACTCCCGTCTTCCGGCGGGTACTCCTCCCGGGAAGGAAAGATTCTATTTGATTTCCGTTGGTGCCTCTGACAACAAATATCGCTATATTCGTTGTCCTATGATGACCAACGCAGCGCTGTTCCTTTTCATCGGCAAAAGCCTGGCGATGGATGGCAACCCATCTGTAAGGGAGGAGGTTGTAGCGGCCGTTTCCAGGGGAAGGGTTCCCTGGGAGGCGTTCGTGTGGACTGGAAGCAGCCATTATGTGCTGCCGGCGCTCTGGTCGGCATATGAGCGGAATGGAATAGTGCCCCTGATTCCGGAGGAGCTGGCGGAGCATATGGCTGCCATTTATGCCCTGAATGCCGTTCGTAGCCGGCGTATCACGGAGCAGTGCCAACGAATTCACGAATGGCTCGCTTCCGCGGGAATGCATCCCCTCTTTTTCAAAGGGGCGGCGTTGCTGATGATGGGCCTCTTCAGGGACAGCGGCGACCGGATGATGGAAGATATCGACCTTCTCCTTCCGGAAGCGGAAATTCCGGGTGCCGTGGATCTCCTGCTGCAAGAGGGATATCTGCGGCATCCTGTCGATGAAGAAAAGAAAGTGGTGTATACCGATCACCATCATCTTCCGCCCATGTACCACCCCCGGGAGGTGACCACCCTGGAAATCCACCGGTACCCTGTCCATGAAGATTTCCGGAAATATATGGCTGCGGAAGAGATCATCAGGGAAGCAGTTCCGGCAGGTTCCGCAGGGATGGTTTACAGCCACTCACCGGACGATCATCCCGGGTCTATTCCCGGAAAGATTACGGGGAGGCATAACTCCTGTCAGGCGCAAGGCGAAGATGGAGTTCCATTATTCGTCGCATGTCCGCGCCATGCCATGACCCTGGTTTTTCTCCACGAGCACCGGACTGGCAGCGGATACCTTTCTTCCTCCGGAACGCTCAAAGGGGCGCTGGACTTTTACCTCCTGTCCAGGCTCCGACCCCCAGAACCCGGCGATCTTCCGCATGGAAAGTTAAGGAACAAATACCTCCGGTATGCCCGGGCGGTACAAAAGATCATGGGCGTTGCCCCCGATATTCCGGCCACGGAAGCTTCACAAAACCCTTTTAAGGCAGGTTTAGGTGCCAGGGAAGAAGCCAACTCCCCGGCCGGGGTCTCTCTGATCAACAAACAGCTTCCGTCGGAATCGGGCGTACAGTTCGGACCGGCCCGGGAAATTACGGGGAGAAAGTGCCGGGAGTTGTGGTGGCGGAAGGAGTTGTTCCTCCTTGACCATCCCGGGATCGATCACTTCTGGTTTGAATTCCTCTATACCCCGGCGGTTTTCATGGTATTGCTGGTCCGGTCGGTATGGTCACCTGCCGACCGTCAACTGGTGAAGTCAAAACTCCGGAAAAAACTGAAAATTCGGGCCGCACGACAACGGGGAATCTGATTGTGACCGAATCTTTCACCTCCTCGCCCGAAAGATTACCATGGATTCCGAACCTTTCTCTCCCCGACAGAGGAGGGGTGTCATTCCGGGGGTCAAGAGCACTCAATAGAGAAAAGACAAAAGCCTGTTTTGACCCCGTTCACCTTAAACCGGAGTTATCATTGGTAGTCCCACTATCCAGTACGGAAGAGCAAAAGGTCAGCGACTAATTTTTCCGGAACGGGATGAAGATTTTCCTGCCCGTATTTCAGGCAAGAGCAGAACATACCCTAATGCCATTTGTATAACCGAGAGAAATTATCGGGTCGATGTGCTCACCGGTTTTAAAACGATCAGGTTGAATTAAGATCGTTCAGAAACATTTTCAATTTTATCTTCTCTGCACCACCGGCACCTTGACCACCTGCTGGATGCCCTCACTCTGGATCAGCAGAAGATAAACTCCGGTGACCAGTTCTCCCGCAGGAATTTCGTTGCGGTTGTCTTTTTCCAGGCGGTATTCACCCAGTTTCCGTCCGCTCATGTCATACAGCGCTGACCTGGCATTCTGCGGCATATCGCCAAAGACAATGATTTTCCCATCGGCGAACCAAGCAGAATATTCTATTGCCGGTTTGGTGGTGACCACTGCGGGGGTCACATTACTGAACCGGAGATAGAATCGGCCTGGTCCGTAGGTATTCGGCGGAACCGTCACCGTGTAGCTGTCGCTGATGGTTTTCAGGGCGGTACTGGTTTTCAGTACCCTGTCTTCCAGAATCGGGAAGAGACCATCGGGCAGGATGACACCACCAGCCTTAAAGGAGATTTCTCCTCCTGAGGGACAATCGACCCCGACAGGTACGACCAGTTGTTCATACTGGCTATCCGGAAGGGTCTGGATGGCAAGATCCAGGTTCTCGGTCCCGGTGACAAGTTTTGTATAAAGCTGGAATGGATGAGCAGGGAGATTTGCTGCATCGTACCCGGGATCCAGTCCTGTGGTTCCGTCATTATAAAATGTGATGATCGTTTTTCCGATAGTTGAACCGTTCTTAGCCACAAGTGTAATTCCAGGCCAGCTTTTAGTTGCTTTTTTTAGTGAAATACCTGGACTGTGAATCTGCATTCCGCTGTTGAATAAAACCTGGATAGGACTTGGAGGTGCCGGCCATTTTATGTTCACCAAAAATCCTTGTCCTACCTGGACATATTCATCTGTAGTATAATTTACCGTACCCCAATAATATTCTGACCATTCAGGAATATACCAATCAGGATTATATTCTGTGTAATTGATAACATCAAATTCACAAATACTTTCGTTCCACATGTATATTGCGCCATAACCCGGATGAAGAACAGGGTTTGTTTCCATGTTATGATAAATAAATCCCGAGATATCTTTTATTCTTAAGGCCGAAGTATACGGATTCCCAACCGAGTTCCATCCATATCGTTCATATGTACTGGCTACTTCCACTGAAATGTTTGCTGCATTCGGATACCCTTTGAAAGGAACCACGCCCGGGCTGCCGTCTTTGTAAATGGCATACCCTCTGCCTGATTCAAGAGGATCCGAATTCAATATATCCACTCCCCAGTCATTAATTCCTTCATTATAAGGTTTTATTCCTGACAGGTTAAATCCTCCTGAACGAAGTGGACCTGCAGTCTGGCCTGAAACCGGGGATGAAAGAATATAGGCACGGTCGGGATAGCATCCTTCATTGGTAACCCAGAGATTATATGTGAGCTGACCGGTAAAGGTACCATTCACAATTAAAGATCCGTACCCGTCCCCGGTATCAGTTGATTCAGATTCTATTACAAATTCTGACGCACCTCCGGAACCTACGTTTTCTACGGTAACTCCGGCATTAATAGTTACTTCCCCGCCGGGCATAATGAGTGTATGTGCAACCGGAACACTGGTGGCCACTTCTACCGTGTGGGGTTTTCGAACGGTAATGGAAAGCGAATTGAAAGCGGTAGGTGGAACTGTAGCTGTTGTCCAGGGTCCGCTGAGACTTGGACTGCTTTCCCAGATACCAAAGTTACCTGCGCTGGCCCAAAGACCATCTGAAGCTGTTCGGTAATGCAGCCTGCAAATGACCACGTTTATTGCCTTTTCTTTGACTTTGGGCCCACTGCAACCCCCTGTGATGGTATAGGTAATGGTGCTGGTTCCTTCACTTAATCCGGTCACCAACCCGTTAGCATCTACTGAAGCTATATCGGGATGACTGCTTTCCCAGGCTCCCGTTCCACCTCCCAATACCACGTCATTGGCCAAAAAGGTGGTGGATTCTCCGATACAAATTTGATCTTTTGTTCCAGTAACTGATGAAATACTTGCATTAGGTTGCACGGAAATGGGCATCATGGCAGTCAGATTTGCGCCGCAGAATGATCCACTAGGAAGGGTGTACTTAATGTTGCATGATCCGGCATCCACACCGGTCACCATTCCGGTGACAGGATTTACTGTGGCAACATTTGGGTCGGTGCTGGACCAGGTTCCTCCGGGTGATCCACTGGTCGTGAAGAGAGTGCCTACGCCTATACATACCTGAGTGGTACCGGTGATGGTTCCTGGATTACCATCGGGATTTACCGTCAGGGGTAGAGTGGAAACCACAGGCCCGCAGGAGCTGCTCAACGAATAGGAAATATCAACTGTACCTGCTGAGATTGCTGTTATTTCACCTGTGGATGCATTTACAACTGCCACGGCTGGATTGCTGCTGCTCCAGGTACCGCCGGAAGTTCCGTTACTGGTATAAGTGGTGATGTCTCCGATACACAAAGGAGTGTTGCCAGTAATAGCGCCTGCCGACACAACCGATATACTTTTTGAAGCTGTAACCGGTCCGCCGCATCCCCCTGTAATGGTGAAGGTAATATCGGCGGTTCCTGCACCCACGCCGGTGATTTCTCCGTTGTTATCCACGGTGGCTACCGAAGTATTGCTGCTGCTCCAGGTACCGGTCCCTCCGCTCAGCACCACCCCATTTGCTGTATAGGTCGTGGTGCCGCCGATGCAAAGTGGAGTATTGGGCCCCGTAACTGATGTGATGCTGGCATTAGGCATAACCGTCAGTGTTTTGAAAGAGGAAACAGGTGCACCACAACCGCTGGTCACCGTATAGGTAATGTCAGTGGTACCCTGGCTGACCGGAGTAACCAATCCGGTACCCGGATTCACGGTGGCAATGGAAGGATTCGTACTGCTCCATGTTCCTCCTGTTGTCCCGGAGCTGGAATACGTAGCCGTTGAAGCAATACACAATGGGCTCATACCGCTAATGACACCTGCCGTAACCTTGGGTCTGACGGTGATTTTTCCTTTTTTGGTAAAATCAGGACCGCAACCGGAAAATGTGATATCATATTCAAATATTCCGAACTCTGTCGGAATTCCGCTGATTGTTAACTTATTGGATACTATTCCTGAAGCCGTCACTCCAGAAGGCAAACCTGTTACCGTAGCTGTTGATGCCTTGTATGTAGAGTAAATAATATCCGTGAGACGGGTATCCACACAAATCGACTGGTTATCAGATCCTGTAGCTGATATTAATGTGGATGGCGGAGGCTCAAGGGAGCCAAAAGAGATATCGTCCAGTCCAAAATCGTTTCCGTACAGACCGGTTGTGAGATCCCAAATTTGGACTTTAGCTGTTGTAGCTGAATGTGAATTCCACATCCCATAGAAGCGGAATTTGTCTAACCAAGGATTATTGTCAGAATTGGTCCATTCATTTACTATTACATCAGTGCCAATTAACGTATCATTGACAGCGAACTGTAAATGAGGATCCTGATAATAATTATAAATATTCAACGCCCATGCAGCAAAATAGTAATCTGTATTGGGTTCTACAGAAATGGTCTGTTCCCAAACTATTGTCTGTTTTCCTGTACCATCAACAATCATGAAATAACCATTTCCTGAAGTATGGTCATGAGCACCCTTGAAACCACCATATGGTGGTGTAGGATATTCCATGTAATATGGTTGAGCATTTTTGCCGATACCAAACTTACCTTCACCAAGATATCCATCGGGATCGGTAGGATCAAATATATAACCAGAAGTAAAGGTATTCCTCCCTTCCGGACCCAGTTCAAAATCTCCGTTTATAACCAATTCATCATTTACCTTTGAATAGACAGTCTGAACACAGGATCCATTGGTAACGGTAACCCCGTATATTCCAACAATATCCACGTCAATATGGTCGGCGGTGACGCCTTGGTAAGGAGGAGTCACCCAGGAATAACTGGTTCCCCCCGATGCTTGAATTCTGATTTTGGGCGATTCAGCACTACAATAGTCAACCGTCACAGAAGGTCTATCATGGATGGTTACCGAAGTATTCGCCGTTACCGCGTCGCAACCGTTGGCTGCCGCAATGGTATTGATGATAGTGTAAGTCCCTGGGATACTGGATGAAACATCGATCTCTCCAGTGGCACTATTCAATACCAATCCAGGTGGGGCAGAAAACGTTCCGGGAACTCCGCCTCCGGAAAATGCAGGAGACACCAACCCCGCATTGGAGCAGAATGGACTCCCGGGATAACTGAAAGTAGCCACAGGTGCAAGGGTAATGGTCACCTGCGTGGTAGTTGTGACCGGATTGCAACCGCCTGCTACTGCAAGATTATAAGTAACGGTATAAGTCCCGGCGGCGCTTGCTGAAGGAGTGATAGCTCCAGTGGAAGAATCAATAGAAAGACCTGCCGGGGAAGAAGTAAATGTACCCCCTGTGAAGACTCCTGTTCCGTTCAGTATAACGGGCTGTGAAGTGGCAAGGGATGTACAGAATGGTGTGCCATTATAACTAATTGCAGCGGTAGGCTGTACTACGATTGAAACATTGAAGGTGGCCGACACCTGCGGGCAACCGCCTGAGGCAACAACGGTATTTGTCACCGTATAATTGCCAGTTTTGCTGTTGACCAAATCGATCTGACCGGTGGAGGGGCTGACGAATTCCAGGCCGGGAGGTGAGGCGGTAAAGGTTCCTGCCACACCGCCACTAAATTCCGGGGAAGGATTGGGTGCATTGGTGCAATAGGTATTACTTGGATAGCTGAATGTGGCCACCGGCATCGCGGTGACCGTTACCGACCGGGTGGCTGTCACCACACCGCAACCACCGGCAGCGGGTTTGCTATAAGTTACCGTATAGGTGCCGGGAGTGCTGGTGGAAGGAGTGATCCCTCCTGTCGAAGAATTGAGTGTCAATCCTACGGGTGCAGAGAAAGTGCCACCGGAATAGGCACCTGTACCTGTTAGGGTAACACTCTGCTCTGTAGTCACTGAATTACAGAACGGATTACCTGCATAATTGAAGGAGACTGTCGGAAGGGCAGTGATGGTCACAGTGGTGGTGGCCAGGATTTCTCCGCAGCCTGCCGTGGGGAGTTTATAAGTTACCGTATAGGTCCCTGCAGCACTTCCAGAGGGTGAAATTGCTCCGACCTGATTAATTGTAAGACCAGCGGGAGTGGCAGAGAAATTTCCTCCCGTATAGGCTCCTGTACCGGTGATATTCACCGGAACCGGTGTGATATCAGAGGTACAATATGCGGATTCCGGATAGGAAATGGCCACCGTCGGCAAAGTGTGCACAGCAACACTCCGGGTGACCGGGGCAGAGGGACCGTTGCATCCGTTGGCAGTAACCGTGATGATGACATTTCCCGAAAAGCCATTTGTCCAGGTCATCACTCCGGAGGAGTTAATTGTACCAGCTTCTGCAGGGGTCACCGACCAGTTAAATCCCGTATTGTTGTTGGCCATGGTGGCATATGTCGTGGTGGTGGTCCCGTTGGTTATCTGACAGGTAGGTTCTGTTCCGGCAGACACAGTAATTTCCGAAGGTGTACTCACCGTCGGGACAACATTTACCGTTCTTGTTACAGGAGTGACTGGAGCGTTGCATCCGCTGGCAACCACCGAAATGGTGGCCATCCCGGAAAAACCTTCAGCCCAGGTCATTACTCCCGATGGGTTGATCGTTCCTGCTCCGGGCGGCGATACCGACCAGGTAAGAACTGTATGGTTTGATGCATTGGTAACATACGTAGTTGTCGTAGTATTATCGGTTAACTGGCATACCGGCTCTGCCCCCGCAGATACGGTGATGGCTGTTGGAGGAGTAACGGAGGGATTCACTGTAATTTTAAAGGTTATTGGGGATCCGTCACAGTCAACACCTCCGGCAGAATAACGGGGTGTCACTGTGAATGTGGCCACCACAGGAGTATCTCCGGTATTATCAAGAAGAGAAGAAGAAATATCACCTGTTCCGCTGGCAGGGATACCAATGGAAGGATTGTTGTTTGTCCAGTGGTAAGTAGTTACATTGGTTCCTAAAAATGAAATAGCATTACTATATTCTCCGTCACATTTAACCTGGTTGGTGACAGGATTCATGAAAGGCTTAGGATTGATCGTTACAGTAACTGAACTACTGACTGGATTGGAACAGGAATACTGGTCGCTGACACTCACCAGTTCGTAAATGTAACTGCCGGGTGTCGCAGTGGGAACAGGAAGGGTGACCGTACTTTGGTCTACCGCGGTAGTCAGTGTCAGAAAGGCCCCGCTGTTAACACGATAGGTAAAGGTATAGGGTGTGGTACCGCCTGAACCGGAAAAAGTGATTTCAGGGGAAGATGCTCCCTGGCATACCGTTGTTGCTCCAAATATAGAAGCTGTGGGAAGAGAATTCACTGTCATGGTGATCTCGTTTGACGTTGCAGGATTGCCCGTTGTGCAGGTCTCGGATGAGGTCAGCACGCAGGTTACCTTATCGCCGTTGGCAAGAGCTGCATTTGTATAAGTGGCAGCATTCGTGCCGACGTTGGTGCCGTTCAGCTTCCACTGGTAGGAAGGATTCGTTCCTCCGTTTGTGGGGGTGGCCGTGAACGTCACACTGGTTCCCGAACATATTGCTCCTGAGGGATCTGCAGCTATTGTTACGCTGACAGGAAGGTTATTATTCACCGTCATGGTGATCTCGTTTGACGTTGCAGGATTGCCCGTTGTGCAGGTCTCGGATGAGGTCAGCACGCAGGTTACCTTATCGCCGTTGGCAAGGGCTGCATTTGTATAAGTGGCAGCATTCGTGCCGACGTTGGTGCCGTTCAGCTTCCACTGGTAGGAAGGATTCGTTCCTCCGTTTGTGGGGGTGGCCGTGAACGTCACACTGGTTCCCGAACATATTGCTCCTGAGGGATCTGCAGCTATTGTTACGCTGACAGGAAGGTTATTATTCACCGTCATGGTGATCTCGTTTGACGTTGCAGGATTGCCCGTTGTGCAGGTCTCGGATGAGGTCAGCACGCAGGTTACCTTATCGCCGTTGGCAAGGGCTGCATTTGTATAAGTGGCAGCATTCGTGCCGACGTTGGTGCCGTTCAGCTTCCACTGGTAGGAAGGATTCGTTCCTCCGTTTGTGGGGTTGGCCGTGAACGTCACGCTTGATCCTGCACAGGCCGGATTGGCATCTACAGAAATTGTAAGGCTTACCGGTTTTAATGGGTTCACGATGATCGTTTTGCTGGCGCTGACTGAGGGGCAGGGTCCAGTGGTAGTAAGCACCAGGATTGCCGAACCACTAAAGCCGGCGGGCGGGGTCCAGGTGGCATTGAGATCGTTGGCTGAAGGGTTGAATGTGCCCCCGCCAGATGAACTCCAGCTTCCTCCCGTGGCACTACCTCCGACTGATCCACCTAAGGCTGTGGAGGTCTGTCCCTGACAGATATCCGGCATGGCCGAACCAGCATTCGCGGTGGCTGCTTCATTCACGGTAATGGTTCCCGTTGCATCGACCGTTCCGCAACCTCCTGTCAAGGGAATGGTGTAGTTAAAAGATCCGGAAACGGTAGGAGTACCACTAATGGTAATAGTATTTGCCGCCCAAACCGCGGTCACTCCGGCAGGCAAACCTGCCGGAGTGCCGATTCCGGTTGCACCGGTGGTGGTATGAGTTATGCTGGTCATTGCCGAATTAATACAGGTCGTAGGTGATGACGATGCGGCAGTCACGGTATTGTCTGGAGTCACAGTGATCGTTCCCGTGGCAGAGACGCTTCCGCAATTTCCCACAAGGGGAATGGTGTAATTAAATGTTCCGGATTCTGTCGGGGTACCGGTGATTGTGATCTTATTAGAGGCCCAGGCGGCGCTTACTCCTGTGGGTAAATGTAAAGGTGTGCCAATACCAGTGGCTCCTGTGGTTGAATGAGTAATCCCCGGATTTAAAGCGGTATTGATACACAGGACAGGAGTATCTGACGCTGGTCCGACAGAGATATTCGCATTCACTACAATGGTTCCCGTCGCAAAAACACAATAGGACCGCAACCTCCGGTTAAAGGGATGCTGTAATTATAGGTTCCCGCAACGCTTGGCGTTCCGCTGATGGTGATGCTATTTGCTGCCCACGAGGCAGATACCCCGGCCGGTAAGCCTGTTGGTGAACCTATACCTGTGGCCCCGGTGGTGGTATGGGTAATTGGCGTCAATGCTGAATTCACACACACCGGGAGTATAGCGGATGGACCAGTGACCGTCATATTGGGGGTAACTGTGATCGTTCCTGTTGCACTGACTGATCCGCAACCTCCTGTCAATGGAATGACATAGTTAAACGTTCCAGTTACAGTGGGAGTTCCGTTGATGGTGATTCTGTCCAGTTTCCACTCTGCCGTCACTCCGGCTGGTAAATCGACTGGGGTACCGATTCCTGTTGCCCCGGTGGTGGTATGGATAATGCTGGTCATCACCGTCCCGACACACACTGTAGGGGTATGGGAGGCGGCTGTTACCGTGTTGACCGCATTAACCGTAATCGTCCCGGTGGCATTGATACTTCCACACCCCCCCGTTAAGGGAATGGAATAATTGAAGGTTCCTGCGGTGGTAGGTGTTCCGCTGATGGTGATCGAATTGGAGGCCCATGCTGCCGAAATTCCTGCCGGCAGCCCGGTAGGAGTCCCGATGCCGGTGGCCCCGGTTGTGGTATGTGTGATCACAGGATTCAGTGCAGTGTTGATACAGAGGGAAGGTGTCGAAGAGGCAGCCCCTGCAGTATTATTTGGGGTGACCGTGATCGTTCCTGAGGCAGAGACATTGCCGCAACCTCCTGTTAGGGGAATGCTGTAATGGAATATTCCCGACGCAGTGGGTGTACCGCTGATGGTAATGGTATTGGATGACCAAGAGGCGGTCATCCCGGCAGGCAAACCCGTGGCAGTACCGATGCCGGTGGCCCCGGTGGTGGTATGGGTAATGGCAGGATTCAGCGGAGTGTTGATGCAAAGGGTGGACGTGCCAGGAGAGGGCCCGCTTACCGTATTAATCGGTTTGACGTTGATCGTCCCGGAGGCGTTAACCGTTCCGCAACCTCCCGTCAGGGGAATGGTGTAATTGAATGTTCCGGACGCAGTGGGTGTACCGCTGATGGTGATTGTATGGGAGGCCCATGCTGCAGAAACTCCTGCCGGTAACCCGGAAGGAGTACCTATACCTGTGGCTCCGGTGGTCGTATGGGTAATAGGTGTCATAGCAGTCCCAATGCAGGGGGAAGGGGAGGAGGAAGCGTCGGTTACCGTATTGTTCGGGTTGACAATAATCTCTATGTAATCGGAACCGGTACAGCCGTTGATGTCGGTGAAATTGTAGGTGAGATTCAATGTTTCTGCATAATCGCTATTAAATACAGGATTCGGGATATCCGTTGCGCTAAGGAAAACGCCTCCAGTTCCCCACCAGTTGTGGGTGGTAATTGTCCCGCCGCCTCCTGACATATTGACGCTCAAATGGAGTGGCTGGTTGACGCACACCACTGCCGGGTCGGGCAAAATGGTCGCTGTTGGTTTTGGATTTATCACAAAATCAGCCCTGGCCCGGCAACCGGGCATATTGGTGCATTCGGCATAGAATGGATAGGTTCCCGGAGTGTTGGTATTGCCAAGGTTGGCATAGATACCCCCCTGGGCGATAACCTCCGGATCTCCGATGGGGTTGAAGGGAGAACCGGAATGCACGACGGTTCCTCCGGAAGGAACAGTGTACCAGCTTGTGAGCTCGGGGAGCGTGGTATAGGTCACGGTGATTCGTATGTAATCCACATAGGCCATCCTGGAATTCCTTGAATTCGTGTTTTCTACCGACAGCACAACACCGAAATTGGATGCATTGATATCGGAAGGGGACCAGGTCACATCCCATAAATCAGTGCTGCTGCCATAAGTAGCTACACCTTCTGAAGATGGCCATGAAGTCGTGGTATTTGCTTTATTGACCCCTGTAATGATTCCCCCTTTCACCAATCTTACTATGTAATCCCTGTTTTGGCCCCAAATGCTGGATTCTGTATATCTTCCAATGGAAACCTCGATTCCATTGATGGTAGCACCTGCCGGGATGGAAAATCCGAAATTGGTTCCCTGGAGGTAATTGGTTGTTCTAAATCGTCCTGCCCCCACATTAACACTTGCGAAGCTGTTATCATCCGCCAATATCCTTTCAGGATTGCTCCAGGAGTAGTTCCCGACACCTGTGATGTTTGCTCCTGTTCCTGCGTAAGTGGCACCAGTGGAGGTAGTTCCTCCTGAACCACAGGACATAGAAGTCAGTGTTCCGTACCCCCCCTGACAGATGGTAATCCCCTGCACGGTTGGAATCACGTTGACGGTTACGGGGGTGGTAGTTCCGGCAGAGCAACCATTGGCATCGGTATAGTTTACGCTTACAGACTGCGATCCGGCGGTATTCCAGGTGATGGTTGCGGTGTTGTCGGTTGAACCTCCCCCCGAAGTAATGCTGCCACCTGCTGAAACCGTCCATACATAGTTGGACATACCCGCCTGGGTAGTGTATACATTACCGGTAGATTCTTTACACGCAGATATCGGTCCCGCTATGGAAGGCGTTGGCAGCGAATTCACCGTTATAGAACCGGAAACCGAAATTGCTGAACATACTCCAGAACCAGTCGTGGTAACGGTATAGTTGAAAGGTGAACCAGCAGTAACATTAGGTGTTCCGGAAATGGTAAAGACTCCTGAATTATATGATCCATTTACGCCGGAAGGAAGTCCTGTGACTGTAGCTCCGGTAGCTCCTCCGCCAATTGCATACGTAATATTTGTAATAGGTGAGTTAATACAAACTTTCTGAGCATTTGTATTTGCTGCAGAAGTGAGGACTATGGAAGGTGCAGTTTCTACTGTTAACATAGCCGCACTGGAAGGAGTTGATTGAGCACAATTATTGCTGACAACACATCTATACCTGTAATTGTTATTTCCCGGTACCACTCCTGTTAATCCAAGAGTAGCAGAAGTGCTATATCCTGAATAGACCGGATCTGAACCAGCGGATGTTATATTGTTGAAAGTACTCCCTCCATCTGTGCTTACCTGCCATTGATAAGCGAGATTTGTTCCCGATGCCACAACCGCGAATGATGTGGATGCACCCATACAAATTGTCGAATTTGAAGGTTGTGTGGTAATAGTTGGTGCCGCAGTCACAGTAATTGTACCCTGAATTGTCGCCGCGGTGCATGGTGCGGTATGCCCGCTGGTTGAAATGGTATAAGTGCCACCAGCCGTTGGCGAGCCACTTATTGTTACGGTCTTTGCCCCAGTATCTACATTGGAACTTAATCCGGCGGGTAAATTGGACACTGTGGCATTGGTCGCACTTCCTCCAAATGTGTAGACAGTACTGGTTATTGCCGTGCCGGGACATATCGTCTGGTTTTGCGTACCACTTGTTAAACTAATCGTTGAAGCAGCATTCACCGTAATTGTACCCTGAATTGTTGCCGCGGTACATGGTGGGGTATGCCCGCTGGTTGTAATGGTATAAGTGCCACCAGCCGTTGGCGTGCCACTTATTGTTACGGTTTTTGCCCCAGTATTTACATCGGAACTTAATCCGGCGGGTAAATTGGACACTGTGGCATTGGTCGCACTTCCTCCAAATGTGTAGACAGTATTGGTTATTGCCGTGCCCGAACATACCGTCTGATTCTGTGTGCCACTGGTAAGGCTTATGATGGAGCCATTCACAATACTCGTCGTATTCCCAGACCCGATGGTGCCTTCATAGGTTCCATCTGTGATCTTTGTCACGGTCACGGTGGTCGTACCGGTACCGCTCAGTTGTCCGGAAGGTATAGTGAATGTCCGTGTACCGGCGGTACTACCTGACATGCTTGCCGTCTGATTCGGGTACGTATTACCTCCGCTTAAAGAATAGGTAACTGTATAACTTTTATTTGCAAGTAAACTCGTATCATTAACGGTGACCGTAGAACCATCTCCCTGGCAAATCGGTGTAATAGCCGACATGCTCGTAATCTGATAATAGTAAACGATGACCTGGCCACGGTAGCCATTTCCACCACTTTTAGTCTCTCCAAAAAAGACAGTTTCAGCAAAACCACCACCTCCACCAGCACTTAATGCAGTGGCAGCAAGGCCGTTATAACTGGATGTCCTTCCTGCCGCCCCGATTCCTCCAGTTGTTGCAGTTGTAAAACCATTTCCACCGGCTCCTCCTATGGTGCCTAAAGCCGAGCCTCCGGGACCATAGTTGCCTGCACCTCCCCCACCGGCACCGCTACCACTACCACTCGATCCGGCTGAACCTGCCCCTCCGTTATACGGGTTACCCGTGGTTGTCCCGCCTCCGGTACCGTTCCCAGCATCCCCTCTACTTCCGCCTGCTCCTCCGGAGGCAGATAAGGTAAGAAAAGATGAGGATCCTCCCGTTGTGCCATTATTATTTCCAGAACCACCTGCTCCACCTGCTCCAACGGTCACAGTTTCATTAGCTGAAACAGATGTAAAACCGCGTACAAATGCACCGCCAGCACCACCACCACCTCTTCCGGTACCATAAAATGCTCCCCCATAACAACCACCGCCTCCGCCGCCTCCGCCCCAGAGTTCCACGGTAACACCGGTTACGCCTGAGGGTAAGGTAAAGGTTCCGTTGCTCGTAAAGGTTTGTGAGGATTGTCCCCAACCTAAGGTTGCCAATCCTAAGACCATGATAACTGACATCACCGCTCTCAGAATAAGCGTGTGATAAAAAAGATTATATCTTGTCACTGTTCGCGTTTTAGATCTTATAAAAGGATGTTTCGTGTTATTTAGATTTAAAATACCCTGTAAAAGAATAAATCTCTTTTTCAGAACAAACCGTTTATTTATGAATATATCTTGTTGATTCTGTTCATCATCCGGACTCAGCTTACTGAGCGGAATGGGCACAGGGAAATTCAGCTTGGCGGGAACAGTTGTTCTCATATCGTTTATTTATTTTTTCAGTATCACAAAAAGGAAAAAGGTTGCGTCCACTCCGAAAAGTCGGATGGAAGTTAAATTAAATTTTCGTGTATAATTTGTTGATAAACATTCATTTAAATTGTCAGCAGCATTGACCAATCCCTCTTCAGTACTTTGTTCAGCCACCGCATGGGCAACCCCACGCTTCTGTCTCCACCATGATAGCAATGATGATCCTTGGCCTTTCGGGTGCTGTATTCCGAAATGAACTGGTGATGAACAATGAAAGCGAGCTTTTGATTACCTAAATGTGGTCACCTGCAGATGCTTCTGGGTTAATCTGATAAGGATTGTGAACTTTATTCAACAAACTTGTCAAAGAACGTTTCAGACTGCTGTTAAAGCAGTCTTGGTGGACCTACTTATACCCATGCGGGCAAACTTCATGCGCTATTCGCGCTATCAAAGAGAATCCCATTGCCCGATTTTATAATTCAATAGTTTTTTACTCGTTATAAGTTGTATGACTGTTTGTAAACCATTATTTAAAACCACTTCTTGGAATGGGTTCATGATTAAATTATCCTCTAAAAATGTATGACCTTTTCTTCCTTCAAAGGAAATTTGAGATCGTTTCGCGAAAATCAAAGAACAAAATGATGTCCGTCAAGGTTATTCAGTACTCCTCAAGATACATTTTTGCATTTGCAATTATCCGTAATGTGCACAAATGCAAACACTTATAAAATGAGGGTCATAAGTATTTAACCAAACCAATATAATGGAAAATATCCATTTTCTAAAGTGATTCTTTAAAAAACAATTAAGTTATTTTCAACACAGTAAACCTCATTGATCCAATGACACTTTTAGCAAGTTCTATGGTTCAGTTCATCGGCACTCAATGCATTGTCTCCAAACCTGATTTCCACGGAAAAGGTGACCATACCGCCATGTCGTATGTTCACACCGACGGCGATGACCGGGGCCACGGGTGGCATTCCGGAGGGGGTCTCCGTATAGGAGAAGGTTGTGGCCCTTCTGACGACTACCCTGGAGGGACTGCATGGTCCTTGCAGTCGGTGATGTCGGTAGGATGAGTGGCGATGGGCAGCGCCTGGGGAATGGGTGCGGAATGCCAGGCACTAATATTTGCGGTGCACAGGACCCCAACGCCGGGGTTTTCACCTGCTTTTCGCTCCCTTCCACACGATATTGTACACCGCCCTCCTGAAGTAGCGGAAATCGGTCCGCAGCGGCGCCTTCTCATAGGCGTCGAGGTAGCGCATCTCAGAAGCCTGGATCTCCTCCAGCGTTTGCGGCAGGTCGGCATAAAAGGGAGGGATGAGTCCGGGTTTTACACGGATTCGCCGTTGCTGTAATTCCGGGGTGTAGAGGCTGAAATAGTGCTTGCTGAGGGGTCTCACACCCACCAGCTTCACATCCCCGCGGATCCAGTTCCAGAGTCCCGGAAGCTCGTCGATCCAGTAGCGCCGCAGTTGCCGTCCCACCCTGGTGATCCGGAAGTCGTTCCTAAGCTTTCCCCCCGGGGCCAGGTTGTTCTGCTGATAGACGTAATCCTGGATGTATTCAGAATAGGGGTGCATGGTTCGCAGCTTGTACATTTTGATCATCTTCCCGTTCTGGCCAACGCGGTTGAGGTGAATGAGCACGCCGTAGGAGGGATATCCGTTTTTCACAGGAAGTCCCGTTTTACGTGCGGCCACCATGAAAAGGCCGTTGGAGCCCTTCTCTTCGGCGATGGTGAATCCGCAGGCGCTGAGGCGTCCCAGGATTTCTGGCCTGCTGACCACCTTGCTCTGTCCGTGGGTGAAATAGGACCAGATTTTCCGGAAGGGGGGGAGGGAGGGGATCACCCGCATTAGCAGGTAGTCGCCCGAATAGTAGAGTTTGTTGAGCAGCGGCGGATATTTGCGCATGATGCGGGCCTTGCGTTGGTGACTGGTTTCAGCGCATATCACCAGCATTCCCTCTTTGCGGAGCCTGCTGTGGGCCACCTGCAGGAAATGGTTGATATGCCGCACCCGGTTGATCTGGCGGATGTTGATGAGGGAGCGAAACTCCTCTTCGGGGTAAGAGAGGAGCGGGGAAGAATCGGGAGTGTCGGCAACCAGGCAACTGTCGGAAGTCGGGGGACAGTGGTTGCTGATGAATTCCAGAATCTCCGGTCCGGCATTTTCCAGGGCAGACGACCCTATAAGGGCTCCCTTGCCGGTTTCGCCCTCCCGGAGCGTGAGGAACCGACCGGTGGAACCGGATTCTTTGGCCAAGGTAATCTCTTCGGGATCGCGCAGAGGAACCGATTCGCGGAAGAGGGTGACAAAGAGGATGATCAGATATTCGCCGGCAAGTAGCCCGAAGAGGTTGGTGAAAATGACCTGTCGCGAAAGGTGTTGAAGCTGCAGGAGGACCACGGCCGCCAAGGCGAATAAAAAGGAGAGGATCCAGCTCAGGTTGTAGCGGTTGATCAGCTCTGCGGTGGTGTAGCGGGTTCCCCTCTCATATTTCCCAAGGAGAAGGGAGACCATGAGGTGAAATGAATAGAAGCAAAAGGCCGGTCCGCCGAATACCCGTATCTCTTCTTTCAGGGGACCCGGGTGAATCCACATGGAAAGGAGAAATACCAGTAGAATGATAGTTAGATTCCAGGCAAACTGCCGATTGAATTTTTTCATCCCTTATCAACTCCGGTAAAGGAAGTTTAGAGGTCCATTCAGGAGTCGGGTGCAAATATAGGGAAAATTGCGATCTGCATGGCACTAACGTACCCCGGTAATGGCTTTTGCTTTTTTTTTACCGTATAAATAACTGTTTCTCTTTGAGTTCCGGCAGGCGTATTTTTCAAAAGGCATTTGCTTCGCGCTTGCGTGTTTCTTTATCCTGTATGCTATAACCCACCTGAATGGTCGATTGTTTGTTTGGAAAATGAAGATCTATTTCTGTGTCCTATTGCCGGAAATAGAACCTGTTTTCCAAAATATATTATAAAACATATTTAAATTGTGCATAATTAATAAAATATTTTATAAATTTGTTCAGTATAAATAAAACTAATTAAAAATGAATTTGGACTGCACCTTTCTGATCTCCCTTGCCGGATTACTTGAACCGGACCTCCGGTTCCGGTACCATCCGGTACCGGTCATCAGGGGAAGGCATTGGAAGGAGGTGTCCGTGGAGGCTTGTTAAACAGCAGGTCGATTCAACAGATCAACGGAAATGAAACTGTTCCTGAAAGACATCGAGGAGTTTAACGTTCAGAACCGGCAGTTTGCGCAGAAGCGCAAGATTGTCTCGTTGCTGAACAAGTCGGAGCAGCCCCTTACCATTCCGGCCATTTGCCAGAAGGTGAAGCTGAGTATTCCGACGGGGACCAAACTGATCAACGAGTTGTTCGAGGACGGGGTGATCGTGGAGGCCGGTAAGTTGGAGACCGAGAGTGGCCGCCGTCCGCTTCTCTACCGGGTCGACCCCGGTTATGCCTTTGCCATAGGGGTGGTGATCCTCCTGAAGGGGATCTCTTTTTCAGTCTTTAACCTCTCTATGGAAAAAGTATATGGCTGCGAGAACACGGCATTTGTGCTGGAAAACACTCCGGAATGCCTCGAGGAGGTGATTGCCTTCCTGAGCAGGTCGCTGGAGCAGTCAGGGGTACCTGCCGACAGGGTTCTGGGGATGGGGATCGGGATTACCGGGCGGGTAAATTCCCGAACAGGCCACTCCTATAGCTATTTTGACTTCCCCGAGAGACCGGTGGCCACCCTTATCGGGAAGCACTTTTCCTTTCCCGTCTGCCTGGATAACGACACCAGGGTATCGGGACTGGCCGAGCAGGTGTTCGGGCAGGCGCGGGAGCGGAAGAACGCCTTTGTGGTCAACCTGAGCCGCGGGCTGGGGCTGGTGATCATCAGCAACGGGGAGATCGTGGAAGGGGAGGAGTCGTTTGCCGGGGAGTTCGGCCACATCCAGTTCGGCGATTCCGACCGGTTGTGCCTCTGCGGCAAGCGGGGATGCCTGGGAACCGAGGTGTCGGGGTATGCCCTGGAGCAAAATTTCAGGGAGCAGATGTCCGCCGGGGCGGTGTCGCTTCTGTCAGGTACCCCGGAAAGCAGGATCCCCGGAATCTCTGAAAGCGGGCACAGCGAGAACTCGGTGCCCAACGGGAGTGTCCAATACGGCGAGATCCTGGAGGCTGCTCTCAGGGGCGATGCCATTTCTATATCGTTGGTCCACCAGATTGGCTTCCGGCTGGGTAAGGCACTGGGAAGCATGATCAACCTGCTCAACCCGGGGGTGATCATCATCGGTGGCACCTTCAGCGCTGTGCACGAGATCCTGCTCGATGCCGTTAAGTCGGGTATGCGCCATACCGGACTTATCTTGCCCCTGCGTTCCTGTGAACTGATTTTTTCCACGCTGGGCTCCGATGCGGCCGTCAAGGGTGCCGGGGCCATGGTGCTGCGGAAACTAAAGCTGATTTAATTCATTATTGCTCTTTACTAACCTTTAATAACTATTGCATGATCCACATGAAAACGACACAACGGGCAAGTCTCAGGCTGTGTGCCCTGGTAGCGATCCTGCTGCTGCTGGCACCTGTCTCCTGGGCACAGAGCCTGGTGAGAGGGACGGTGACCGACCAGAACGGTCTGCCTCTCGCCGGAGCGACCATCGTCGTCAAGGGGACGACTACGGGAACTACTACGGACGCAAACGGCCAATTTACCCTCAACCTGCCCACGGGAGGTGAGACCCTGGTCTTCGCCTTTATCGGCTACGAACGGGTAGAGATGCCGGTGCGAAACCAGAAAACGATCAACATCGTTTTGCGAGAACAAAGCGAAGGAATTAACGAGGTGGTGGTCGTAGGTTACGGCACCCAGAAGCGGGGCAGCATCACGGGTGCGGTCAGCGCCATCGGTGGCGAGGAACTCCTCAAACGGCCTGCCGGGAATATCACCAACATGCTCGGGGGCGTCATCTCGGGCGTCATCTCCCTCCAGCAGTCGGGACAGCCGGGGGCCGACGGCTCCAGCATCATCGTCCGAGGCTCCTCGGCAAAATACATCGTCGACGGCATCGAGCGGGGCATCTCCGAAATCGACCCTAACGAAATCGCTTCCATCTCGGTACTGAAGGATGCCTCTTCTGCATCGGTGTACGGACTGGATGCCAACACGGTGGTGATTGTCACCACCAAGCGCGGTGCCACGGCTCCCTCGCGGATCACCTTCACGGGCGCCTATGGCGTGAGTACCAACACCCTGATGCTCAAAATGCTCGACGCACCGGGTTATGCCTACTGGTACAACAAGGCGCGGGAGATGGACGGCGATGCCCCCGTCTTCTCGCAGGCGCACGTTGAAATGATGACCAACGACGATCCTTCCGACGGATGGCACAATACCAACTGGTATGAGGAGACTTTCGGCATCGGCACCAACACCAACCTGAACGTCAATGCCACCGGGGGTACCGACAAGATCAAGTATTTCGTCTCTCTGGGCAACTACTCCCAGGATGGGAATGTCAAAGGCTTCGATTACAACCGGCTCAACCTCCGCTCGAATATCGACGCCATCATTGCCAATCACCTCACCCTGACCTTTGACGTGTCGGGAAGGATCGAATCGCGCCACCGGCCGGGATACAGCGCCTCTCCCGGCGACTGGAACAACATCCCCCAGCAGGCCATCAGAGCGCATCCATACGTTCCGGCAGAGATCGACGGAGTGCCCGTGTCGACGCGTACCGCAAGTTCCTACGTGAACCCGCTGGCCGCCTCCGACCTCACGGGCTACAACAAGAACAAAACAAACATCCTGCAAACCAACCTGGCGCTCAATTACGACGCTCCCTTCCTGAAGGGGCTGAGCTTCAAATTCCTGACGGCTTTTGACGCCTCCTACCAGACTTCCAAGGGCTTCTCAACGCCTTATTATACCTGGGTTGCCACGGCACCTACGGCGCCCACGGGCGATATCAGCTATGTGAAGACTTACGATGCCCGCGGCACCACGACCAGCCTGGTCGAGGGACTGGGTCACTACACCCACCTGACCACTAACAGCAGCGTGAAATATGTCAACAAATTCGGCCTCCACAACCTGGATCTCCTCGGGCTGGTGGAGACCATTCAGCGCGACGGCAACCTCTTCGGCGCCTATGGTTACGGCTTTGACATTCCTCAACTCGACGAGCTGAGTTTTGCCAAGCTGAAGGAGAAGAACGATGTGTCAGGGAGCAGCTATCAGCAGCGGACGGCCGGTTTCCTGGGGCGCCTCAACTACGACTACGACAACAAATACCTCGCGGAATTCTCCTTTCGCTACGACGGCAGTTATGTCTTCGGCGGGATGGTCAAGGGCAAGCGGTGGAGTCCTTTTCCGGCGGGCTCTTTGGGCTGGCGGATCTCCAATGAGGAGTGGTTCAAACAGGCGATGCCTTACGTCGACAACCTCAAACTGAGGGGGAGTATCGGTCTTACCGGAACCACGGAAATCCCGGCATACTATTACCTGAATACGCTCTCCTTCCTGACCGGCCCGGCGGTAGTCATCGGGGGAGTTGCCCAGAGCGGGCTTCTCACCAGCCGTCCAGCCAATATCAACCTCACCTGGGCCAAAGCCCTCCAGTACAATGCGGGGGTGGACGCCACCCTGTGGGGCGGCCTCCTGGGCTTCGAGTTTGATGTCTTCTACAAATATATCTACGATATGCTCAGCTCGGTCGATGCCACCTATCCCGACAGCTATGGCGGCTATGTCTACGGTTATGCCAACAACAACAAGCAGGACCACAAGGGTTTTGAGGTGATGGTGAGCCATCGCCACAAAATTGGCGACTTCAGCTACCGGGTAGGCCTCAACGGCACCTACACCAAGCGGCGGTGGTTGCGTTACGGCGATTCTGCCAACACCCCCGACTGGCTGAAGCTTACCGGAAAAGAGGTGGGTTCCCAGGTGGGATTCATCGACCTGGGGCTCTTCAAAGACCAGGAAGATATCGACAATTCGGCGCTCATCGAGGGCAAGGCCGTCCGGCCGGGCGACATCAAATACCTCGACCGCAATGGCGACGGCAAGATCAGCTATGAGCAGGACCGCGGCTACATCGGTCTTTCGGCCTATCCGAAGTTCATCGGAGGGTTCACCTTCGATGCCAACTGGAAAGGCTTTGACCTGGCCTTCATCTGGCAGGGGGCCATGGGACGCGACGTAGCCCTCACCGGGGTTTACAGTGGCGGCATCATGGACAACACCTCGATGACCAAACCCTTCTACCATGGCGGCAACGCACCCGCCTACCTGGTCGAGAACTCATGGCGCGAAGACCATACCGACGCCGAATTCCCGCGCCTGGCACTGGTGTCGGCCAGCTCCAATAACGCCTTCTCTTCGACCTACTGGTACCGCAACGGCGACTACCTCCGCCTGAAGACCGCCCAGGTCGGCTACACCCTCCCACAGAGCCTCCTGAAGGGCATCGGCGTCTACGGCCTCCGCATCTATGTCGATGGCCAGAACCTGCTCACATTCAGTAGGCTGAACAAATACAACATCGACCCCGAGCAACCCGGCGTCTCCAATGGTTACTATCCGCAGCAGAGAGTTTTCTCCATGGGGATCAAACTGACATTTTAACGATCAAAACCTGAAGTTATGCGAAACAAGATAATTTCTGCAGCCCTGCTGCTTACCATGAGCCTCTTCACCGGGTGTGACGACTTTCTGGATACCACGGCTACCGACCGTATTTCCGACAAGATCGTATGGGAGAGCGTCTCGAACATCACCCTTTACCTGAACGGTTTTTATCCCTATATCGACCGGTACGGCAGTTTCGGCACTGCCCAGTTCAGCGGCAACCTGACCGAAGGGCTTACCGAAACCCTTAAGTACGGCAGTTATGTGCCGGGGAGTAAGGCCGGCGATGCCAACATGTACGTCTTCACTCCGGAAATGATGAACCCTTCCGGAAACCTGCTCAACACGTGGGGAGCCACCTATGAGCGTATCCGCAGGGTCAACGAGTTTCTCGTGGGACTGGAGAAATATTCCACGGTGAGCCAAGAGGAGAACAAAATTTTCGAGGGACAGGCCCGCTTCTTCAGGGCGTTCCTCTATTTCCAGCTTGCCAAGCGGCATGGCGGGGTGATATTGTATACCAACATGGACCTCAAGAAGGACAAGAACCGTTCTTCGGCCGAGGAGACCTGGAATCTGATTGCGGAAGACCTCGACTATGCAGCCTCGGTATTGCCGGTGAAATGGAAGAATGAGGACAATGGGCGGGTGACCAAAGGGGCAGCCCTGGCCTTCAAATCGCGGGCGATGCTCTATGCCCAGCGGTGGGACGCTGCCAAGGCGGCTGCCGACGAGGTGATCGCCCTGGGCGTTTACCAGTTGATGCCCCAGTATAATGATGCCTGGAAAGGCGGCAATTCCGAGTCGATCCTCGAGTACAACTACCTGGTTACGGGTCCGAACCATACCTTTGACAAGGATTACGCCACCTTCGGCGAGATCGAGAACCAGGGGGGCAGCGGTTGCCCGACGCAGGAGATGGTGGAGGCCTATGAAAGCAAAGACGGGAAGAAGGTGGATTGGAGTGCATGGCATGCAGCCGGGGGAACGACAGTGCGTCCGCCCTATGAAAACCTGGATCCCCGCTTTGCGGCTACCGTCACCTACAACGGGGCAACCTGGAAGGGGCGGACGATGGAGAACAGCGTCAACGGCACCGCCGGAAGATATATGGGTTACCGCGACGACACCTATGCCAAGGGGCGTACCACCACGGGTTATTACCTCCGGAAGTTCATGAATGAGGCCCATACCGACCTGATCACCTACCGGAGCACCCAGACCTGGGTGGAGCTTCGCCTGGCGGAAGTCTACCTGAACCGTGCCGAGGCCAACTTCCGGCTGGGCAACAACGGTCCTGCCATCAGCGATCTTAACACCGTTCGCGGCCGCGCCGGCGTGGCCCTGCCTCCCCTCAGCGGCCTTTCCGGAGATGCCCTCTTCAAAGCCATCAGGCAGGAACGTAAAATCGAACTGGCCTACGAGGGACACCTTTATTGGGACATGCGCCGCTGGCGCCTCGCCCATACCGAATACAACGGCTACCGCGTCCATGGGATGAAAATCTCGAAAAACGAGGCCGGCTGGCTCTACGAATATGTCGACTGCGACCTCCAGAACCGCAAATTCCTCGAGAAGACCTATGTTCTTCCGGTTCCCTACAGCGAAATGGAGAACAACGGCGCCATCGAACAATATGATGAGTGGAAATAAGATGAGAATGTATGCGTATCATAGAAAGAATATTTAAACGTTATATGGATATGAACAGGAAGAACAGATTATTAACCATACTGATGGTGGGCGTCATGCTGATGGCCGGCGGGTGTCATGAACCCGACGAGCTGCTGCCCCCGGTATCGCGCCACGGGATCAACAGCATCACCGCCACCTTTGAGGACGGCACGGGCAGCTTCACGGGTTATTTCACCGAAGGGAGCCAGGAGATCATCATTCCCATTCCCTTCTTTTACCCTGAGAGCAGCGACAATGCGGTGACCCAGAATCAACTGAAGAAGATGCGTGTCAAGGCCAACCTCGACGACAACGTGGTGGTGACTCCTGCGCTGCTGTTTATGGACCTCACGCAGTCCAACACGATCACGGTCACCGACCAGCTCAAGAAAGCCAAACAGTACACGGTGCGTGGGGAGATCCGCAAGAGTTCCGAGTGCCTGATCACAGAGTTCTCGATTCCTTCGCTGGGACTTTCGGGAGTGATCAATGAAAACGCCAAGACCATTTCATTGGTGGCCATTGAGGAACTGCCGCCGGCGCTGGCTGAGGTGACGATCTCGTACCACGCCACCATTTCGCCTGATCCGCGGACCACGGAACTTAACTACAACAACCAGCCCAAGCTGACGGTGACGGCCCACGACGGGACGACCACCGCTGTTTACACCGTGCTGAAGGAGACCCCCGGAAAGCTGCCCTACGGGATTCGCAGCGGAAGCGCCAAGATGCTCTTCGCCAAGAAGCTGAAGGCCGATTTGGGGATCACCGCCGACCACGTTACGGGCGGTATGGCCGTGACAAAGGATTACGTGATCCTCAACACCCGGAATGCCAACTCGATATACCTCAATCCCAAGACGGGCGAGAAGATGGGAGAGATTGACCTGGGTGACATCAAGGGAAACCTCATAAATTTTTACAATACCGCTGATGATGACGGCAACGTGCTGATCTGCAACCTGGCACCCAATGCCGGATCCTTTAAGGTGTGGAAGCTCACTTCGGTGACTTCATCTCCGGAACTGATGATCGAGTGGAACGGCGGGGTGGCTATCGGGCGGAAGCTCTCGATTCAGGGCAGCATCGATAGCGATGCCATCATCACGGCGCCCATCCTGGCAGAAGGACAGAAATTTGCCCGGTGGAAGGTGACCGGCGGGTTGCTGGCTTCCCAGGAACCCGAGGTCGTCACCATGACCGGACTGGCCAAGGGATGGACCACCAATGCTGATATTATCTACACCTCGGCGACCGACGTCAACAGCGACTATTTCGTGGCCAGTTATTCCGACAACACCTTTGCCTGGGTGAACGGGAACACCAATACGGTACGCAAGAGCCTCGACCCCATCAGCGTCAACTACATCCCCAACGCGGTGGATTATGTGATCTTCAACAACGCGAAGTACATCACGCTCAACTGGGTCAACAGTTTCAACTGGGGTGCCTCCGATGCCGTCTGGATACTCGACGTGAGCAACGATGCCGGCTTTTCCGGCAACCTCGAAACCTATACCTGTCCGGCCGTTGTGTGGGAATGCGACCGTGACAAGTGGGGACCCAAAGCGATCACTCCGGTGGTGCCCAATACCAACGGCACGGGCGATGTCGCATTCAGACTTTCTGACGACGGTTATTTCCTTTATCTTTACTTCATGTTCACCAACGGCTATGTCGTAGGTTATCAATTCGACTGCATAGATATGTAAATGAAAGGTGAGGAGCAACCCCCATCCGGGGGTTGCTCCCAACACCACAAATTATGAAGATCAAAAAGGAACGATGGATGATTTTGGTGACCGCCCTGCTCCTGGCGATGGGGTCATTACTGGTTTCCTGCGGAAAGGATAAGGAGAAGGAGTACGAGTGGGAGTGGGAAGAGGAGGAAGATGCGGCCAAGAAGCCGCGGTTTATCTGGATTGATGCGGCGGCCAATTTCCCCGATTTTGCCAACAGCAGGGAGAACATCCGGCGTGATCTGGCGCTGGCCAAAGATGCGGGGTTCACCGATGTGGTGGTGGATGTGCGGCCCACGACGGGTGACGCGCTTTTCACGACCGATGTGGTGGGGCAGGTGCAGTGGCTGGGGGCATGGCGGAACGGGGTCTACGCTAAATATGAGCGGACGGCCACGTGGGATTACCTGCAGGCCTTCATCGAGGAGGGACATGCCCTGGGACTGAAAGTCCATGCCGGGGTCAACACCTTCACGGGGGGCAACGGCAACGCGCTGGGGAACCAGGGGGTTCTGTACAGGGAGGAGGCCAAAAAGGAGTGGGCGACCCATCTGCTCACCTCCACGGGAGCCGTCAACGTTATGGAGTTGGGAAGCAACGAGAAGTTCTTCAATCCCGTGCGGGAGGAGGTGCAGGAGTACCTCTGCGCCATGCTGGAGGATCTGGCAGCCTACCGGGATCTCGATGGCATTATCCTTGACCGGGCACGCTTCAACAACCTGAACAGCGATTTCTCACCTTACACGCGAACGAAATTCGAAGCGTTTCTGGGGTACAAGGTACTCAATTTCCCGGGCGACGTGATGACATACGGGACCAAGACGGGGAGCCTGCCTGCGACGCTGCCGGTTTATTTTAAGCAATGGCTGGAATTCAGGGCCAAGACGATCCATGATTTCATGGGCAAGGCGCGCAGCCGGGTGAAGGCCGTCAACCCGAAGATCAGCTTCGGCGTTTATGTCGGGGGATGGTATTCCACCTATTACGAGAACGGGGTCAACTGGGCGAGTCCCGATTACAACACCGGCGAGAAATATCCGCAGTGGGCAACGGCAACTTACAAGAAACAGGGATATGCTGACCTGATGGATGTGATCCTGCTCGGGGCGTATGCGGCGCCGACGCGGATTTACGGGACCAGTGAGTGGACGGTCCAGGGCTTCTGCACGCGGGCCATGGAACTGGTGAAGGGGGATGCCCCGGTGGTGGGGGGACCCGACGTAGGCAACGGCGAGTGGGCCACGGCCTCCGATGCGGTCGTCAACAGCGCCATCACCCAGTCGGTCGATGCGGCCATCCACGCCTGCGACGGCTATTTCCTCTTCGACATGATCCATCTGAAGAACAAAAACCAGTGGTCGTATGTGAAGGCGGGGATCAGCCAGGCGATAGACAAATAGAGAACAAGTATGTATTTAAATAATAACAGGCGGGTGACTACGGTAATTCTCCTGCTGTTTCTGCCCGTTTTTCTGCTGTCAGGTTGCGCGTCGAAGGCAAGGAAATCGAAATTCCCTGCAGGCAAGCCGGCATTGATGTGGTTTGATGCCACGGCCAACTTCGCCATGCTGAGTCATCCCGATTCCATCGACTATTACCTGGAGAAAATCAAGTCGATCGGCTTCACCCATGCGGTGGTAGACATCCGGCCCATCACGGGTGAGGTACTCTATGAAAGCGCCCTGGCGCCCCGGATGATCGAGTGGAAGGGCTTCACCCGCGACACCGCCTTTGACTTTTTAGGCTATTTCATTGAAAAAGGCCATGACCTGGGCCTCGAAGTGCACGCTTCGCTCAACCTCTTCGTGGCGGGCCACAACTTCCACGACCGGGGAGAGATCTACGACGGTCACCCTGAATGGGCAAGCATGGTCTATACCCCTTCGGGAGAGATCATTCCCATCACGGAGCAGAAGCACAAATACAGCGCGATGGTCAACCCGATCGAGCCCACCTTCCGGGAGCATATCCTGGGGGTGCTGAAGGAGGTGGTAGCGAAATATCCCGACTTAGACGGGCTTATCTTAGACAGGGTGCGGTACGACGGCATCATGGCCGACTTCTCGGAACTCTCGCGGAGCGCATTTGAGGAATACCTGGGAGAACCCCTGGAGCGGTTTCCGGAGGATATTTTCTCGTGGCACGACAAGGGCAGCGAAGGGATGGACTATGTTCCCGGTAAGCATTTCAAGAAGTGGCTCGAATGGCGGGCGAAGAACATCTGTGATTTTATGGCTCTGGCTCGTCAGGAGGTCAAGTCCGTCAATCCGGAGATCTCTTTTGGCGACTACACCGGGGCGTGGTATCCGAGCTATTACGAGGTGGGGGTCAACTGGGCCAGCAGGGAGTACGACCCGTCGCATGATTTCGACTGGGCCACCCCGGAGTATAAAAATTGGGGTTATGCCGAAATGCTCGACCTCTACACCACGGGCAACTACTACACCCATATCACCGTCGAGGAATACCTGAAGGATTCTTCAATGGTGAAAAATGAAACCGACTACAGGGGTTCCCGGGGCACCTGGTACTGTGTGGAAGGCTCCTGCCGGAACATCCGCGGCATCATGAACGGCCGGCCCTTCATCGGGGGGATCCTGGTTAGTCAGTTCTACGACAAGCCGCAGGACCTCTCGCGGACCATCGCCATGAACCTCCGGGCTTCTGACGGACTGATGGTCTTTGACATTGTCCATATCATCACCAAAAACCTCTGGAAAGATGTGGAGGAAGGATTCAGAATGGCTTCTATTTTACAACCATGAGTTTTCATTGGATTGACATATTGATCATTGCCCTTTACCTGGGGCTGAGCATCTTCATCGGCTTCTGGATATCAAAGAAGGCGGGGCAGAGCATCCAGAACTACTTTCTGGGGGGCAACAGCCTGAAGTGGTATTACCTGGGGCTCTCCAACGGTTCGGGGATGTTCGACGTGTCGGGGACGGCCTGGACGGTCACCATCCTCTTCGTCTACGGGCTGCAAAGTGTGTGGATACCCTGGCTCTGGCCCGTATGGAACCAGATCTTCGTGATGGTTTTCATGGCCGTCTGGCTCCGCCGTTCGGGGGTGATGACCGGCGCCGAGTGGATCACCACCCGTTTTGGCAGCGACCGCGGCGGGCGCCTCTCCCATATCATCGTAGTGGTCTTCGCCGTCATCAGCGCCATCGGCTTCATCGCCTACTTCTTCGTGGGCATCGGCAAGTTCGTCGTCACCATTTTCCCCTGGGACCTCTCCTTCAGCATAGGAGGTGTGACCTTCATCAACGAGTATGTCTATGCCACCATCCTCTTGTCAATAACCACCCTCTATGTCATCAGGGGGGGAATGTACAGCGTGGTGGCCACCGAGGTGATGCAGTTCCTGGTGATGGTCGTGGCGTGTGTGGCCGTGGCCTGGTTTGCCATGGACAAGGTGACCCCCGAACAGCTCGACGCCGCCGTTCCGGAGGGATGGTACGGCTTCTGGCCCACCTGGGATAAAGGCATAGACTGGACGGGCATTTTTGACGCTGTAAACGACAAAATCGCTTCCGACGGCTACGGCATGCTGGGGGCCCTGGTGATGATGATGTTCTTTAAGGGCATCTTCTCCAGTTTGGCCGGACCGGTACCCGGTTACGACATGCAGCGGGTTTTCTCTTGCGCCACGCCCCGCGATGCAGCCAAAATGAGCGGCCTCACCTCGCTGATCCTTTATCCGCCGCGCTACCTGATGGTGGCCGGATTGGGAGTACTGGGACTGGTGTTTGTCACACCCGTGCTGAAAGCCGGGGGAGGGGAGATCGACTTCGAGAAGATCCTCCCCTGGGTGATCAACCACATGCTGCCCGCAGGCCTGCGGGGGCTCCTCCTGGCCGGACTGCTGGCCGCCTTCATGTCGACCTTCTCGGCCTTCGTGAATGCTGCCCCTGCTTATATCGTCAACGACCTCTACAAACGTTATATCCGTCCCGACGCCCCCGCGAAAACCCTTGTACGGGCCAGCTACTTCAGTTCCGTAGGCATCGTCGTGGTGGGAATTATCTTCGGCTTCTTCTCGGAATCCATCAACTCCCTCACGCTGTGGATCACCTCGTCGCTTTACGGGGGGTACGTGGCCGCCAACATGCTGAAGTGGATCTGGTGGCGCTTCAACGGGTATGGCTATTTCTGGGGAATGGTAGCCGGATTAGCCGGGTCGACCCTGAAATTTATCTTCTTCCCCGAAACACCCGACATTTACCTCTTTCCCCTTATTTTTGCCCTGGCCCTGGCCGGAAGCTTCCTGGGGTGCCTGCTGACAAAACCCGTCGAAGAGGAGACACTCCTCAGCTTTTATAAAAATGTCAGGCCGTGGGGCTGGTGGGAGCCGGTGTACCGGAAGGCCAAAGCCCTCTATCCGGGAATCACCCGGAACGGGGACCTGCCGCGCGATTCGGTGAATGTCCTGGTGGGAATCGTCTGGCAGATGACCCTGGTGGTGGCTCCTATCTACCTGGTTATCCGCAGGTGGGACGGGTTGGCGGTATCGCTGGCGCTCTTCGCGGTTACCTCGGTTGTCCTGAAATTCAACTGGCTCGACAAGATTAAAGATTACGAACAAGTTTGACAAACCCAAAATGCAGAAGATGAAAATCCGGGGAACCTTCCTCGATGAGATAAGCCACGACATTCCCCACCAGAACTGGGGCCGGGAAGAGTGGGACCGCGATTTCGGTTTTATGAAAGCCGCCGGGATCGACACGGTGATCCTGATTCGCGGGGGTTATGGCAAGTGGCTCACCTGGCCGTCGGCGGTGCTTATGGAACACGAGGGAGCCTGGCGCCCCCCGACCGACCTGCTGGAGATGTTCCTCGATCTGAGCGAAAAGCACGGCATGGCATTTTACTTTGGGTTGTACGACTCCGGGAACTACTGGATGAACGGCGATCACCAGAAAGAGGCTGACCTCAACAAGGCGGTCATCGACGAAGTGTGGGCGCGTTACGGTCACATGCCGGCCTTCAAAGGATGGTACATTTCTCAGGAGTGCAGTCGCAAGGCGGAGGCTATCATTCAACTGTATGTCGGATTGGGTAGCCACTGCAAGGCCGTGTCGGGGAACCTGACCACTCTGATCTCCCCCTATATCGACGGGATAAAAAATGTGAGCCAGTATGCTGTGGCCACCAGCAAGGAGACGGGCGTAACCCTGACCGAGCATGAGCGGGAGTGGAACGGGATCCTGGACGGGATCAGGGGAGCCATCGATGTGGTGGCTTTCCAGGACGGCCATGTGGCTTTCGACGAGTTGGAAGGGTTTCTGGCCGTCAACAAGCGGCTGGCCGACCGCTACGGCATCCGCAGTTGGACCAACACCGAAAGTTTTGACCGCGACATGCCCATCAAGTTCCTGCCCATCAAATGGGAGAAGCTGTGGATGAAGCTGGAGGCGGCGGCCAAAGCCGGACTGGAGCAGGCCATCACCTTTGAGTTTTCCCACTTCATGAGTCCCCAGTCTGCCTACCTACAGGCAGGACATCTCTACAACCGCTATATGGAGTACATCAATAGAAATCATGAAACGTCGTAAATTTCTGAAGGCGGCCGGAATCACCGGAGGTCTGGTCGTCACTGGAGCCGCTGCTGGAGCGCTGGTTCCGGAAGGCATGACCGGTAACAATCCCCGGTATCCGGAGGGGAAAGGATACGGCTCTCAGGCTTGGATAGGGGGGACTCCGGAAGAAAGGGAGACTCCGCGGAAGGAATCCCGTCGCGTGGGAAGGAACCGGGATTTGCAGCAGAGCCGGGAGCTTGCTGCCGACCTGGTCATCGCGGGGGGCGGACTGGGGGGTGTAGCTTGTGCGCTGGCCGCCCTGGAAAGTGGGCTGACAGTGGTGATGACCGAGGAGACAAAGTGGATCGGCGGGCAACTGACATCGCAGGGAGTGCCGCCCGATGAACACCGGTGGATCGAGAGCCACGGGGCTACGAAGTCCTACAGGAAATTCAGGGAGCGGTTGCGGGAGTACTACAAAAGGAATTATCCCCTGACCGGCCAGGCCCGTGCATTAGAACATCTCAATCCGGGCAACGGGGCTGTGTCAAGGATTTGTGTGGAGCCCACCGCCGGAGTGGCCGTGCTTAAGGAGTTATTGGCCCCCTGGCAGAGCGTGGGAAAGCTGATCCTGCTGACAGAGACCAGGGTGATCACTGCCGATGCCGACGGGGAGACCGTGCGGTTCCTGGAGGCCGAAAGCAGGCCAACCGGAAGGAAGTACGTGTTGAAAGCCCCCTGGTTTGTTGATGCCACCGAACTGGGCGATCTGCTGCCCCTTACCGGTACAGCGTATGTGAAAGGCGCGGAATCGAAGAGAGAGACCGGGGAACTGCACGCAAGGGAGAAGGGAGATCCGGAAAACCAGCAGGCCTTTACGCTTTGTTTTGCCATGGAATACCAGAAAGGCCGCGACTTCACCATTGCCCGCCCTGAACAGTATGATTTCTGGAGGAGTTACGTCCCCCGGCTCACGCCCCCCTGGCCCGGGAAATTGCTGGACCTGACCTACAGCCAGCCTTCTACCCTGAAGCCCAAAACTTTGGGTTTCCAACCGGAAGGGGTAGCTACCGGTAGTACCTTGAACCTGTGGAACTACCGGAAGATCATCGACCGGAACAATTTTGCGGAAGGCTTTTATACCGGCGATATCACCCTGGTCAACTGGCCGCAGAACGATTATCTGTTGGGAAACCTGATCGACGTGACGGAGGAAGAGTTTCGCAAGGCCCTGGAAGGGGCGCGACAGTTGAACCTGTCGCTGCTTTATTGGCTGCAGACCGAAGTAGAGCGGCCCGACGGAGGCCGGGGCTGGCCGGGTTTGCGGTTACGGCCCGATGTGATGGGGAGTGAGGATGGGATGGCCTTGTATCCCTATATCCGGGAATCGCGCCGGATCAAAGCCCTGTTCACGGTAAAGGAGGAGCATGTGGGCGTGGAGAACCGGAAGCTGGTGAAGGGAGAGGCTGCAGTCGCCAAAGCTGAAGAGTTTCATGACAGCGTGGGGGTGGGATTTTACTATCTCGATCTGCACCCCTCCACGGGCGGGGACAACTACATCGACATGCCCTCCCTGCCTTTCCAGATTCCATTGGGAGCGCTTATCCCGCAACAGATGAAAAACCTGCTGCCGGCCAACAAAAACATCGGAACCACTCATATCACCAATGGATGCTACCGGCTCCACCCGGTGGAGTGGAACATCGGGGAGTCGGCCGGACTGCTGGTAGCCTATGCCCTTCAGAAAAAGATCATTCCGGCTGCCATACGTGAAACTCCCGCCCACCTGGAAGCCTTTCAGCAGCACATCCGCTCCCGCGGCATAGAAACCCGCTGGCCGGCTTAAGGGAGTTTATTTTTTAGTGGTATACTTTCCCGGAATACAACACCCCGGAAGCCATGGAGGAATTACGTCTTGATGAGGATTTTCTCAACCGTGAACTCAATAAGGCGTTGTTCCGTGAGTTTCTGAAAAGAATGGACATCCAGGCGCTGGACAAAAGAGTTCAGTTGCTGTCTCATATTTACCAGCTTTGATAACTATTGATAACATCCGGAATTTCTTTCCTGAGGTAATCCGGAACGAAGCACGTTTCAGGAAATATATGTTGATGGAGTACATCCAACTGATGATCCTGGATCATTTATCTTCCTCCTCATGGATCCGTAAGATGACTTTTATCGGAGGAACAAGTATTCGGTTAACCCGCGGAATTGACAGATTTTCAGAGGATTTGGACTTTGATTGCCAAGAATTTACTCCTGAAGAGTTTATGACAATGACTGACGGAATTGTCAGGTTTCTGAACCGGAGTGGTTTCAGGGCAGAAACCCGGGACCATCATCCCAAATAGGTGGTTACAGAGGAGGGGTGAGTAACCACTTCCAAACCGGAATCACTTGAATAATGGCTTCTTTTTCGGCAATGGTCTCTTCTTCTTCTCTGGTCAATATGATCATTTTCTTCACGGCCATGGTCTTAGCCATTTTCAAAAGGGCATTCACCTCCCGTTTGCGTGTTTCAGCATCTTGCAGGCTATAACTAACCTGTATGGCCAATTGCTCGTCCGGGACATAAAAATCTATTTCTGTGCCATGTTGCCAGAAATAAACCCCGTCTCCGTAAATCCGTCGCAATTGTATGGCCACTTGGTTCTCAAGTAATGCGGTTAGTGGATCTACCAGGAACAGATTGAGAATCCCGGTATCCGCGAAATAATATTTTTTGTTTGCTTCTTTATCTGCCAGTTTTGCATATAAATTCTCAACAGAGAATATGAGCCAGCTTTCCTTTAAATAAGTCAAATAATCAATAACCGTATCAGTGCTTATTTTTTTCCCGGAAGAAGAGACCACATTTGCCAACCGGTTAAATGATACAGGCTGCTTCACACTTTCGGCCAATTTTCTGATTAGGATACGCAAAGCGAAATCATTACGTATCTGATAACGGGCGATTAAATCGCCAAAGAAAATTTTCTGATAAAGACTGCTGAGCCAGACTCTTTTATCCGCAAGTTTCACTACTTCAGGCAATCCGCCGTATCTCAGATAATTATCATATGCTTTAAGTATTTGCGGTTGAAATCGATACATATAGTTTTTATCCTGAATGTCGATACCAAAAGAAGTAAGGAATTCCTGAAATGAAAATGGGTATACATTACTGATGATATACCTTCCACCCAGGGTAGTGGCAATTTCGCTGCTCAGCATTTTTGCGTTACTTCCGGTAATATAGACCTGGTACCCTTGATCGGCGAGACGACGACCAAATTTTTCCCACCGGTCGACAATTTGAATTTCATCCAGGAAAAATATGGGTTTGTAGTCAAACATTTCTTCGAAGCAGATTTTTATCCTGTCCAGGTCCTCGCTACTCAATGTAGGAATACGGTCATCCTCAAAATTGAAATAAAGTATTTCATCTTTTATATGGCCTTCTTTCAATAACCTACTGATTTGTTGATACATCAAGTAGGATTTTCCTGTACGCCTGAGCCCCACCAAGACATAATTCAGATTATCACCGAAATGATAGGGCCGTTCCTGGAATGAAATCCCCGTGCTCCTCTGTTGATACTCAGTGATCAACAGTTTGATGAGATCTTTGTCCATTTTTTATCGAATAAGTTCGATAAAAATAAGCAATTATTGTCGAATATAAAAGATAATAGTGAATTAATTTTCAACTGTTAATCGCCCTCCTCCCAACAATATTTTTTGTTACCTGAATTAGCCAGGAGTAACGCGACAGTTGGATCGCGGGAGAGTCGAATTTAAAATCCGGAATGGTTGTATTTGTTTCTGTAAATCTATAATATTACGGTATTATAGAAATAAAAATAAGAGACCTTGCTTTCCGTCAAAAAATGTTCCACATGGCCTGCTTCAGCTCCGGAGTTATTTTCCCGGTAACGCCATTCTTCCGGGTTGTGCCTGGACTAATGGTGTCTTATCAGTTCCCAATGAGTTGACTTTGCCAAGAAGAAAATCGTCTGCGATGATGTGGACGTTCCTTTGGAAAGCCGAAAGATCTGGTGAAGAAAATAACCAGTTTATATTATTCAGCCATTCTACCGGAAATTCATAAAGCCTGTTTGCTATATCGATTTCATTAATCACCGATTTTTGTTTTGAGTGGTAAAATATATCAGGCCAGATAAATGAATAGTTCAGCGAGAGACAGACAATGTCAAAGATATCTTTTGGCTCATCTCTGCCAACGATAGCAGTTAATTTGTTGGCAAGAATATTTAAAGGATTATCAATTAAGCCAAATTCAAATTCAGAAGGAGTACCGGGATAATAATCCACATCATTTACAAGTTCAATCTTTAGGAATTGATTCTCTTCACCGATATATAACCGGGTAAATTCGTCAGCAAAGAGTGATTCTTTATGGTTTACGGTGAAATGCTTTGAAAGTTCAGTTTTTAAACTGGCGATGAGTAACTTATATTCAGGATTTGCGTTACAAAAGAAGTCAAGATCTTCACTGTACCGGTGGTTAAGGTAAAAACGACCGAGTGCCGTTCCCCCTGTCAGGTAAAACGGATATTTCATGGTTTGCCACCATTTCAGAAATTTATCCTGCAATTGGTATAACTTTCTGTAATCGTTCATAAACAAATCCGTATTTTTTTCTCAAGGATGGTGTCCTGAGTTTCTGGATCAACTCTTTTGTTAATAGCTGCCGGATTTCCTCAGGAGGGAAAAATTCCAGAACCGTAAACCAGGGAAAAGTCTCAATGATTTTTTGGAAGAGCATTGATCGTGTGTAATGCCCGACCTGTTGTTTCCGGCCTTCCAGAAGTGCTTCCAATTCATCTGCTGGAAATTTGTAATCCCACATGAGTTTTCCCAGAAGTTCCCTTTTCGCAATTTTTTCCATTTAATATTCTTCTGATGAACAAAGGTAATGAAGAAAATACAGAATGGGCTTAAGGAACGAACATTTTCTGCAGCAGTGACTTCTGAGAATGCAAAACTGTAGATGGATTCCCGAGTTTGTGTTTAAAAAAATTGCAAATTGTAAAACAAACAATTTTAAGTATTTCTTTTCCTCGCTGATGACGATATTGTACGGCGCCTTCTCGCAAGAAAATACTTTATATGGTTATATCCATAAAAAGTATACAAATAATAATTATATTTGTGGTCATAACCGATAAAGAGGGTCATGATCTACAGGAACGAATTTTTGGAACGACTTTTCAAATACAAGGATAAACCTTTAATTAAAGTCATTACCGGCATCCGGCGCTGCGGAAAATCTGTTATTCTGAAGCTGTTGCAGGCAGAATTGGTAAGACAGGGAGTTGCTGAGGAGAGGATCATTTATCTTGATTTCGAAAGTTTTCAGTGGTCGGCCTTAAAGAGAGCCGGAAGCTTTTATGAATATATAAGCAACAGGATAAGTCGTGAAAATCGTTGTTATCTTCTTTTTGATGAAATACAGGAGGTTGCCGGTTGGGAGAGGGCCATTAATTCTTTTTCTGTTGATTTTAATGTGGATATTTATATAACAGGCTCCAACTCCCATATCCTGTCTTCAGAACTTGCCACTTTTTTATCAGGGCGTTACGTTGAATTAAACCTTTTTACCCTTTCCTTTTCCGAGCATCTGCTTTTCAGGGAAAGCTTGACTGGTAAATCAATCGAAGATCTTCACGGGGCATTCACGGAATATCTCCGGACAGGAGGTTTCCCCGTGTTGCATATGGCCTCCTGTGACCAGGAAACCGCAATGAAAATAGTGTATGATATTTATTCTTCCGTAATCCTGCGCGATGTTGTACAACGTTATAAAATCAGGGATGTCGAACTTCTGGAAAGGGTGGTGAGATTTGTATTTGATAATGTTGGAAATAAGTTTTCTGCCGGAAATGTGGTTGACTATTTTAAAAGTCAGTATAGGAAAATTGATATCAATACAGTTTATAATTACCTGAATGCACTGGAAGGAGCTTTTATAGTTCACCGGATACCACGGTATGACATAAAAGGCAAGGAAATACTTAAAACGAATGAGAAATATTTCGTTGGGGATCATGGGTTGGTGTATGCGGTGATGGGATACCGTGACCGGTTTATCTCAGGGATCCTTGAAAACATTGTCATGTCTGAGCTCCTCCGGAGAGGTTACAGGGTCTTTACAGGCAAGTCGAGTGAGCGGGAGATTGATTTCATCGCAGAAAAAAATGAGAGGAAAGTTTATGTACAAGTGGCCTACAAGATAAGTGAATCAGCAACCTTTGAACGGGAATTTTCAGTATTGCTTGAAATCAGGGACCATCATCCCAAATATGTGGTTACAATGGATGAAGTATGGCGGGACAATGTGGATGGGGTCAAGCATCTCCACATTGCAGATTTTCTTTTACTTGCAGAGTTTTAATCTGTCTTGACTTTATCAATTCGCTCCCTAAAATAAAAAGGAGTATACGGAGTTGTATTTGTTTCTGTAAATCTATAATCTTACGGTATTATAGAAATAAAAATAAGAGACCTTGCTTTCCGTCAAAAATGTTCCATCTGGCCTGTTTCAGCTCCGGAGTTATTTTTCCGGTAACGCCATTCTTCCGGGTTGTGCCTGGACTAATGGTGTCTTATCAGTTCCCAATGAGTTGACTTTGCCAAGAAGAAAATCGTCTGCGATGATGTGGATATTCCTTTGGAAAGCCGAAAGATCTGGTGAAGGAAAGTGGTTTTACCGCACCGGCGCACCCCGATGATGGCTGTTGCTTTTTATTGTACCGGCCGGGGCAGCGCAAGTTTTTGAAAATCAAGTTCGATTGAATGCGCTGGTTTTGACCAGTATGCGTTTGATGATGTTTTTGGCGTTCTGAAGGAGAAGTTCACCGGCCCAGGGGAGGAACGCGTCGTTCCATCGCTGGGGGTGGACGGTGATCATCACCTGGTCAGGAAATTGCGGGATAGCCCTGATCAGTTCTTCCGTTGTTTTGAGGTTGAATTGAAAGGGGCCGGACACCTTATCCCGGATGCTCACCTCTGCGCCGTTCCACCGGCGCCCCGTATCGGTAAAATAGGCCACCCGGTTGAAGTCGATATCTAAATAAGCGTCACCGGTGATTCCCAAATCACGGTAATCGTACTTTTGCCATATCTCCCGGTTGTCGTACCGCGAAAGTGGCGACCCGTGCATGCAGATGGTCGTCACCGGAACGATTTCCCTGAATTTGCTGAGATTCTCCACAAAAAGCTCATAAGCGCTTTTCATTCTCTTCGTCCCTTCGTCTCTCCGTCTCTTCGTCCCCTCATCTCTTCGTCTCCTCATCTCTTCGTCCCTCCGTCTCTCCGTCTTTCCGTCTCTTCGTCTCTTCGTCCCCTCATCTCTTCGTCTCTTCGTCTCTTCGTCCCTTCGTCCCCTCATCCCTTCTTTCACAATGGTTGCCATGGTTTCATAATGGTATCCGATCTCGTGTCCCAGGGAGGCAATTTCCTGAATGATGGAAGGTTGAAAGGTATGGGGTATCCGGAAATAGTAGGTTCCCCGGATCCCCAGGGTGTGTTCAAGCCGGGCAAGGCGCAGGCTGTTTTGCGGACGGGCATCTACGTCATGGCGGAGGATTACAAAAGCATGGGGCAGGGAGGATGGGGCTTTAGGGATTTCAGATTGGAGATTTGCAATTTCAGATTGGAAATTGGGGATTAGTCGGATATAAGCCGATACGGACAAAAATGAAAAACCCTGCGCAAGCAGGGAATGGAGCAGTTGGGAATATCGTTTGACCGTGAAATCCATCAGCGTGTGCTTTGACGTGGTTTCAATCTCCGGAGTAATAGCATGAAAATAAGCAGTCCGATGAGGATGCCGAGGGAGTTGGATATCAGGTCATTGATATTGAAGCGACGGTAGGGGAGGAGGTACTGGAGGAGTTCGGTGCCGATTGAAAAAATCAGCCCCAGTACCAGCCAGGTCCAGGGTCGTTGTTTCATGGCTACCATAAAAAATGCCCATGGAACGAATACCAGGGCATGCACGAAATAGTCGCCGCGGATTTTGACCACCATGATGTTGTTCAGGTTCAGCTTACTTCCCGGTGTGTTAATAGGAAGGATGATTAGAAGAATAATGGCTATAAAATAGATCCAGAATGACCGGCGCGATAGAAGGGTATCCATTAAGTTCTGCCACTGGATTTTAGGGAGAATGCGGGTTTTCAACTGCAAGGGATATATGGGTTTGTAAATGGATGCCGGCGGGTAAGGATACAGGCTTACCGGGGCACCTTGTTGGGTTTCTTTTCGTAAAAAGGCATGTAGCGGGCCATGCGTTTGCGTTTGCGATCCTTTTCAATATTGTTGTAGAGGCGGTTAAGGTAATATCCGGCCACGCATCCGGCCAGGTTAAAGGTCATATCCTTAACGGAAGGATTGTTGTCATAAAGATATTCCTTAGCGACTCCCGCGGAGAACATGATCAAAGCCCCTTTTATCTCCGGATTTTTCACCTTGAAATCCTCTAATACCCTGATCGGCGCCGGTGTAAACGTCATGGACACCACAAAATGTTCAAACTTGCTTTTGTGGAACCACTGGTCCTGGCCCCAAAAAGGGGTTTGGGAAGCAACTGTAATTGCCAGGAACAACAGTAATGCAGAAGTGTTTATTTTAACACATTGACACAAAGGCAATAATATCTTTGATCTGTTTCAGAAAGAAAATCGGACTGGCAGCATATAGTTAGTGGAGTCTAAGCTCAGACGAGATGGGGATGGAGGAACTTCGGATTGCAGATTTTGGATTGAAGATTTGTGATATAGATCAAAATTAAAATGGATTCTGATTTTGATAACCGCCTCCCCGGTCAATATGATCCCTAATTCTTGTAAAATGGATTGATAATTTTAAAAGGAAAAGGTAAAACCCCAAATTACTTAGCGAAAATAATTTCCTTTTTTTGATCGAATCCATGGAAATTGCGTGAACCGATATATTTTGAACTCTATCAAAAAAAACGATACTCTCATTCAAGATGCCATTGATTTCAGGCAAATAAAGAATCTGGGTAATCTTCTGTTCCTTTATCGATTTTATATGAGATTCAATTTGCTGGTCAGTTCTGCTGCCATCGTTCTTTAACATCAGGCAATATTTGGTAAAATCGAAAATTGGTGCGTATACAATTTGCGATGGGAAAAACCTCTTATTTTCAGGATCGATATCACATGTATTGGACAGGATCAAGCATCTTGCATTTTCCAATTTTGTATCAGGGAAATTTATTACAGGCAGATCCCGAATGCCATCACCTTGTAATAAAACATTGTTATAAAGTGCAGAATTATTATAAAACCGGTTAATATAATTGATCGGAAATTCTTTTAGGCCTTCGAAAAGTTCTTTTTCAGATTCTGCTGAAAGAAATTTTGGCAAATAGACTTTTATTTCCTCCCAATTCATAAAAGATCCCAGAAATTTTCATTCACCATTTCGACAATATCACTATCCAGATCAACACCATAATCAATAAGCTTTTGGGAAAAACGGCATAAAATTGCTAACTTTTCACTCTCGTCTTCCATTATTGTATACCCAGGTGACAAATTTAAAACGTTCATTCGCCAGTCCTCAATATTCTGTGTTTGTATTTCTGAGACCATTTTTATTCCCGGTATTAAATAATTTTGATCATAACCAAGATTTACTGAACTACCGCTTATTGTAGCCAGAAACAGTAGATTGTATATCGATGCATTGGTTCCCATTTTAATACTCCGGATTTAATGAGTTTAAAAAACTTTCCTTAATCAAACTGAAAAATAGTTCCTTCTCAATTACATGACCTTCATTGATCAGAATTTCTTTCTTTTCGAAAAAATCTTCTAACTGAGATGTTAAAGAAGTATCAATGTCTATTACAGATCCGAACTTGTCATTGAAATTGACATTATTGGCTACCTGAATTGTGGATGTGAAATCTCCCCTTAGAAAGTCACTTTTAAAAACAGTGTTTCTGTATTCAATCGGATTGTTGTCGATAGAGATATTGATTTTTAATTTGCTAAAAACATCAGTTTCAAAAAAATTTATGTATCTGATACCAAGGCGTAAAACCTCTTTAACTACGCCGGAAGATTTAAGTTTGTTTAAAACTCCGAAAATGGATTCTGAAAAATTGGTCCATCCTGAATAGTCGGGGAAGGAAGCGATGGAGATTACATCTGGTCCTATTTGGATGGAAAAATGATCATTTTTGATTTTAAAATGAGGTTTGAATCTGAAGTTTGAGTCCATTGACCGAAGCTGTTCAGGAATTTGCAGAATTGGAAGATTTTCCACATGTGGGTAATCATCTTTAAGTGCCTGATATATAATTCCAAAAACAGCTTTAGGGTATATTTCCGTGGTGAAACGAATTTCAACCAGCGCATCAATTATTGGATTTGGATGAATTTTCTTGGGCAACTTCATTTCTGAAATTTTTAATAAATATATTCAAATTTAGTAATTATTTTCAACTGACTTTGCGATTAATATCAATTATCCTGCTCAAATGTCTAATTAAATCGTAACCATCCCAGATTAAAGAAAAGTCAGTTGTTTTACCAATAGGCACAATTCTATCAATCCCTGATGGCGCAGTGGTCTTCATAAAATCTACGAACTCAGAATAATCAAATCCAAAATAGGAGAGTGTCTGGTATTTTCGATTAATGGCCGCAGCAATGTCATACAAAGAAGCAGCATGGTAATCATTGAAGTAACCACCGGCACAGCGAAAATCTTCAATGTTAACGGGAAGGGTTTTCAATTCATTGACCCATAGTATATTGTCATTGATGTCCGACTTGTGGATTTTATTCGTATCAATGGCTTGACTGAAAAAAACCGTCAATTTCTCTACAGCAGAAATCGGTTGAAGCGCATACTGCTTCCGGTTAATTTCCTTCCTTAGTAAATCCCAGAAGATCTTTCTGGATTGATTTACATTATCCTCGGAGCCGGTCCAGACTACCAAATGAGGTGAAGTGCAGGCATTCTGGTCAAAGTGATAGGTGTCGTTATAAAACCCAGTTGCAATCTGTTCTTTTTCCGATGCATTGATATATTTATCGGCATTCATGATACAAAGTGAATAACGGTCAGCAAATGTAACATCAAACGCCCTGGGAGGGAGCTGAAATTTCCGGATAGAGGAAATGGTATCATCCCCTCCCCAAATCACTCTTACATCACATATTGAAGAGAAATATCCTGTTAACTCACTGCTTTTTTTATACCTGACTAATGCTATCCGGCTGGTTATCTTGTTGAAATTTCCTTTCTGATGAATGTCCGAGATAGCCTTACAAATAATGTCAACTTGTTGAAATGGTTGTGAGGGGATTCTGACAATGTTGCTATTTCCTGCAAGCAAACCACAGATTAAAGAGTAAGCAAAATTCACCGGAACATTGGAAGGCGCAATATGGAAAACAACTCCGCGCCCCAATCTGAGTCTCTGTTCTTTTAATAGCTCGTCCCTAAGTCTGATCAGGTTCGCTTTTCGGCAGAAAAATGCGAACGTGATGACATCAGGAAAGACCCTGGCTAAAGGATCATGGTTTAGGTTCCGTGATAATTCATCGAGGAAACCGATTATTTCCGGATCAAAAGGCTCCTGACTTCCGGAATGGATGATCGAGTCCGGATCCCATTTTTGTGGGAACAAAAGATTCATATTATGAATGACTGTCTGCATAAGTGTCGCTACACCCTCTCATTTCTGCTTCTTTAAGACGGCCAGTCACTTGGAAATATTTTCCCATTCTTCCGCAGGGACAGTCATCCTCGCCAATAAGAATGCCTTCATCTTCTGTAAGGAGGGAATGGCCGGGATAACTTTCGGGTATCACAGAAAGCGCCTGTATAATTCCTGGTTCGCCGAAACCACAAATTGAGAAATTGTTGGGATTACGTATGATGATATCAGCATAGACAGGTGCGTGAAGATGTCCTTTTTCGCATTCCATAAAGATGGATCCAGTTTGTTCTGCCATCCCATAGTAATCATGGACATTTGTAATTCCACAAATTTTTTTGATTGTCTCTCTGAATAAAACAGGAGAAACGGATTTCTTCTGCAGGTTTTTCCATCCTCCACCATGAATTAAAACGGCATCTAACAGATCTAACCTTTTACCCAAAGCAGCCAGTTGCTCAAGAAAATGCTGATATACCATAAATGTGAATCCAAAAACCAGTACCCGGCTTCCTTCATTCTTATGCACAAATTCAAAGAGATGATCTGTTTTTAAATCCATGCTTTCATCAAGTGCAAAAAACCTCTGGGATCCGAAGAGTGAAAAACCCATTATGCCTGCTCCTCTTGCAGAAAACAGATTTCTGTCTTTGATAACACTTTCCGAATCCACGATGATCATCGGTAATCTTTGGGAACCAATAAAAGAAGATACTATTCTGGTTAAAACTTTTGTCTGGTTGGCAGCAGTTTCCTTATTCAGGAATATTCTGGAAACAGATTGACCGGAAGTACCTGATGAAGTGACGGTTTTGAATATTTCCGTTTTAGGAATGCTAACCAAATCATACAACTTAAATAATCGTACAGGTAAAAACGGGATCTCGGAATAAGGATGGTCAATATTGACATCAAATCCTATAGCATCCAGCATTTTTTGGTATGCCATGCAATTTTCGTAGTGATGTTTGCATAGGGCCGAAAAATGTGGATTAAGAATATTTTCTTTCTCCCGTTTATTTAAGCTGTATGGTTGAAGCTGGAGTATCTCAGCGATTAGGCTACTCAATTCAGTTCCGAATATATGGTTTTCCCCGAAGAGTTTTTAGGTATCCGCTCAATGTGTTTAACAGAGAAGGCTTGCAGGTGAATGCCTGTTTTAGAGGAAATATACTGAATAACTTCATTCTGTTTTTCGATGTCAGTCAGGTAGATTACCATCTGATCATCAGAGCCACCGCAGGCACAATCGGGAATAATGTTTTTGATAAGTCTTTCTGCTTCGTCAAGATTAATACGGTTGCCGAAAATTTTAATAAATCTTTTCTTTCTTCCCACAATGGTGTAGAATCCGTCATTGTCCCTTTTTGCCAGGTCTCCGGTAATTAAAGTTCCCTTATTCTCATCTCCTTTAGCCAGGTCCTCTGCACGCTCTGCATATCCCAAGGAAACATTTCTGCCTTTGTAAACCAACTCGCCGACACAGTCATTCTCTTCGATCAGTTTCCCTGATTCATCGACCAGCTTGAATTCCCCTCCAGGTATGGCAATTCCCATGCTTCCCAGTTTGGCTAATGAATATTGGGGTGGGAGGTAGCTCATTCTTGCTGTGGCTTCAGTCTGTCCGTACATCACATAGAACTTTTTTCCGGTCTGAAGGCAGTGTTCTGAAAACTCACGGTTCAATTCCTCGTTCAGCTTACCACCTGCTTGTGTAAGCGTATTAAGATGGGGAAGCTCCATCCGGGTAAATCTCAGCTTCTTGAGGATCTCAAAGGTGTAGGGAACTCCGGAGATAGAGGTTGCCTGTTCATTTTTAAGAAAGGTCCAAAACTCTTTCTCCCAAAGTGTCTGGTCAGTCAGGAGTAAACATGCACCCTTCAGGAAATGGCTGTTGATCACGGACAGGCCAAAAGAGTAATGCATGGGTAAAGTAGTTATCGGGCGTTCCTGGTCTGTGATTTCAAGATATTGAGCTATTGAATCCGCATTTGAAAGAACGTTGTCATAGCTCAAACGTACCAGTTTAGGACTACCTGTACTACCTGAAGTTGTGAGTAACAACGCCAGGTTCTCATATAAGTGAACATCAACCTTGGGCTTAAATGCTAAAAGTTTATAATTTCTAAATGAGAAGCAGTTTTCTGCGTTTTCAAATTGTAGGGTAAGGTTTTCAGGTGACCATATATATTCCGGTTGATAAAGATCAATGAGGCTTTTCAACATGGATTTATCCAAATTGGCATCCAGCATAAGGGGAACAATCCTGTTGGATAAAGACGAGATATAACCAATAAGGGCCTCTAAAGAATTCCTGCAGAGGCAAAAAACAAGACAACGATGATTAATGCTCTGATAAAGCTCGTTTGCCCATCCAAGAATTTCGCCGTATGTGCAAGATTCTCCGGAATCTTCACGAACAGCGATACGTGTCCTGAACCTTTGAAATAAACCTTCGGAGTACATTAAGAAAAATGGGATTGGTATGCCTTTAAGATATCATCGGCAATTTGTTCAGGCATTAATCTATTTATACCTAAAAGATAGTTATAATCCCCGGCATGTTGAAATTGATCTTTAATTCCCATTCTTAACAAGGGAGGGCGTTTAGACAGGGAAGAGAGATGTTCTGCAATAGCTCCTCCCAATCCCCCAATTTTGCTGTGTTCTTCAGCTACAACCAGAAGCTTCGAAGAATTGCATTTATTTGTAATACACTCCTTATCAATGGGTTTTATTGTGTGAATGTTAACCACCCCTGCCTGGAGCCCTTTCTCTTTCAGCATTTCAGCGGCCTTTATCGAGTTGTATACCATGCTTCCAGTGGCAAAAATGGTTACCTCACCATCTTCGGTCATTTGAACTGCCTTGCCTATTTCAAAATTGTAATCATTTTTATAAACCTGAGGTTGATTCAACCCACCCGTTAAGCGAATGTAAACGGGACCATCATATTTTGCTGCAGCCAATGCTACTTTGTAAGCTTCTGCTGGATCGGCCGGAGAAAGAACGACCATGTTGGGAATACTTCTTGTAATAGAAATATCTTCAATGGAATAATGGGTATTTCCTGACCATGTCATAATCAGGCCTGCTCCTGTTCCCACCACCTTGACATTGCTTTTCATGTATCCTAAGTAATGGCGCAACTGTTCGCAACTGCGCATGGTAATGAAAGTGGCGTAGGTGGTGGCAAAAACTAATTTCCCTTCCTGTGCCATACCGGCGGAGATCCCCAGCATATTCTGCTCGGCAATTCCGATATTGAGGAATTTTTCGGGATGGGTATTCATAAACCGCTCCAGTCCTGAGAGGTATCCAAGATCAGCGGTGGTCACTATGAGATTGTCAAATTGTTGTGCAACATCAAAAATCGCTATTCCGAAGAACGTACCTCTTTGTCCCAGCCTGGACCACGTTCGCAGGTTTATGGAATTGAATTCCAGCATAGTCGTGTTCAGGTTAACAAGATTTGTTCCGACATGGCCTGGTCGTACAGTTCCTTTGTTAAAATACCGTGATGCCATTCTTTCCGGTATTCCATAAAGGAAACACCTTTGCCTTTTACGGTGTTTGCCACAATAGCTACGGGTTTGTCAACAACCGAAAATTGAAGTGCTTCAAACAATTCAGATGCGTTGTGTCCGTCAACTTCAAGGGGATAAAATCCAAATGCCGACAATTTACCTTTCAGGTCACCCATATCCATAATTGATGTTGTGTTCCCATCGTATTGCAGTTTGTTGCTGTCGATAATGACGGTGAGGTTATCCAGTTTAAAGTGAGCAGCCGACATAAAAGATTCCCAGACAATACCTTCGTTACATTCTCCATCGCCGACTATGGTAAAGACACGGTATTTCTTTTGATCTCTTTTCCCTACCAGGGCGACGCCTACAGCAAAGCTGAGGCCCATGCCCAGGCTACCTCCGGAAAATTCGATCCCCAGGGAGAGATTGCGGGTGGCATGACCATGAAGGAGTGAACCGTTGGTTTCAAATCTTTCAAGTTCCTCAGCAGGGATAAATCCCGATTCATGAAGCGCAGCATAATAGGAGAGGACACAATGCCCTTTACTGACGATTACACGATCACGTCCGGGATCATCAGGATTCTCAGGATCCAACTTCACAACAGCTCCGTAAAGAGTGGCGAACACCTCCACCAGGGAGAGCGCACCACCGAGATGGGCACCGTTTTTCCCTGAATGGAATGCCATTTCCAGGGACTTATTCCTGATTTTTGCCGACAGATGAATTAACTTTTGTTCTGAATCTTTTATCATTTCATTCATTTCAATTCATCTTTCCACCCGCAGAACATTGCCATTCATACCGGAAGAAAGATCGGAAGCCAGAAATAATGCCATGTCCGCTATTTCCGTGGGAGAGGAAACCACTTTCAATCCACCTTTACTAAGCATACTTTTTACGGCCTCTTGATCTAACTGTTCCAGCATGTCAGTATCTGTCAGGCCGGGGGCAATGGCATTTACTCTAATTTGGTAAGATGCTAATTCTTGAGATAGCACTTTTGTTGCATATATTAAGGCAGCTTTACTCGAACCATAAGCTGAATACCCGGGATAGCTTTCTAATCCTGAAGTTGAAGCAATGTTGATGATTGATCCTGAGTGTTGGTGCATCATGATCCTTGAGATTATCTGAGTGACCTTTAAATGTCCAAAAAAATTCACCTCAAAGACTTCCCTGATTTTTTCCAAAGGTGTCATTTGCAGTAACCCTTTGTGATGTATTCCTGCATTGTTAACCAGAATGTCAATTTTGATTTTGTCTTTATACAGAAATTTGAATGCTTCTTTGATACGGTCTTCATCGGAAAGATCAAAATAAACAGGATCAATTTTCACCTTGAACTTGTTTGAAATTTGCAAGACATAAGCTTTAAACTCTTCGGAATCTTTACGGGCACATGCTATGATATCCGCACCATTATCCGCAAATCTTTCCACAATCGCTTTTCCGATACCCCTGTTGCTTCCGGTAATTATTGCAGTTTTACCCTTCAGTAAATTAGAGGGTGATGCCATATTTTTTCAAAATTTCCTTACCTTTTTCATAGGAAGAAAAATCAATAATATCGTCGGTGTCCATCATGATATCAAAGAGTTCTTCCAGTTCTGCAATCAATCCCATATGACCTACCGAATCCCATAGTTGTACAGATTGATATGTTAGTTGTTCCAAAGGGATGCCATTGGGTTGAAAACGGTTGATAAATATATCGTTGTATTTTTCCAGGTTTGTCATACCCATTTTTATTCATTTTCGTTTTCCTGATCTTTAATATTCATCCTGCGTTTGTAATCTGCTACTTTAACCGCCGGATTTCCTCTTACTATGGTGAAAGGTTCAACATCTTTAGATACAACAGAGCCGGCCGTAACCATAGCATATTCTCCAACGGTAACACCGGGTAAAATAATGCTCCGCACTGCAATGAAAGAACCTTCTTTAATTACAACAGGATGAACAGAGGCTGTAAGAACATTCTCAAAATGGACATAAGGATTTAAATGGGTTACGATCATTGAACCTGCATTGACCGCTGCCTTATCTTCTATATAAATGTACTCCGGATAGGCATTGTCAAAAAAAACAAACATTCCAATATATACATTCTTTCCAATATTGACCCCTTTCCACTTGTTTAAAACAACTCGAAGCGAGTTAAAGGGAGTTATCATCGATATAAGCAACAATATATAATTACGCAGTCTTTTTAACGCATATTTGAAATAATTCATTTGCCTGCTATCAGCTCCATACCGGATAGTACCCGTTATACTTTTATCATATTGAACGTATGGTATCTTAATAGATTCCCTGATTTTAAATCCACCTTTACGCATGTTAAAACCTTCTACACTGCAATATTAGCCATAAATTCTATGTCTGCGATTCTATTCCGGGTTTTAATCAGACTATCCGGGAAGGAATCTAAAAACCAGACAAAAAAATCAGTTGTATTAATTTTTTCAAGAAGCATTTTTTCTTTCTTCAAGCAAAAACTCTCATTGGTTCTTGGGTTTTTTAATAGTTCCTGAACCTTTACAAATAACTTGTTTGGATCTTTTGATGGAATCCCGAAAGTTAAGTGGTATTTATGTTCGAGTTCTTCCAGAACACTTATTTTCCCGGCAAAATCATTGAAGCGAATTGATGGAATTCCAAGCAATGCAGCCTCAACACTCAAACTTTGGCTGTCGGAAATGACCAGAGAAGAAAATGCCAAAACATCATGAAAAGAAGTCTTTTTGATTGTCAGCTTGTGAACAGCTAATTCTGGATGAAGTTCAGTTTCTGAATCAATGTAAACGTTATATCCCGATTCTTTAAGGAAATTCACTAATTTTCCAACAACTTCTTTACTCAGACCATTTTTGTTATTATCGTGATGAGATCCCAGCTTCACCATGCGAATCAGGCAATAGGGTGTTTTCAGGTCAGCTTCTTCGATAATCTTTTTATCCGGTCTAAAAATGTTGGGGTGCAAATAGGATGATTTCATATAACCATCAAAGGCTATTTTTTTCCCTTCAAATGGACCCAACTGACATCCAACTGGTGTGAGCACTGCATTGGCAAATGGCATCATTAACCAATGCAATTTTTTGACAATTCTATAATCATCCTCACCAACAATAAGCCGTGGTTTCCGCATAAACCAACCGACCTGGGTCACGGAAGCATCAGATCCTATCAAGATATCTGGCTTGAATTTTCTGGCGATACTGAATATTATTAAGTCTCTTTTTATTAAAGCCAGTAATAATGGAAAGAACCCATTTTTATTACCTCTGGCAAGTATATTTTCATACTCACACCCATCCTCATTTACCAGTGTTTCCAAAATATCCTTGGTTTTAATAAGGAGCTTGATCACATGACCTTTCTCTACCAGTTTCTTAATGATGTTTTTGAAGAAGTGATATTGGGCGGGATGGGCACAGTAAATCAGGATTCTCATTTAATAATAGCATTTTGTGATGACTTTTTGGAATTAAAAACTGGTTTTATTGATTTTTCGAAGAAAGATATAATACCTGCTGCACTTAAAATATAAATAAATGGCATAATAGGGAGCCTGTATCTGCTTGCACCAACAACACCCGTCAATACAGAGAAATATAGTATAGTTATGATAAAAAGAAGGATATAATTCCTTGCTTTTTTATTGCCCGTAGATCGCAGAATTTCGTAAAACGAAAATATATAATTGATGAATAGAAAAACAAACATACTTAATGTGATATAGAGTTCAATTGTTGACATTTTTTTAAGGAAATTCAGGTATTTAAATCCACCGGAAAATTTTTTACCGGCATAATGTTCAGAATGATATTTTGATTCAAGATTGAAGTTAGTAACAATTAATCCGGTTGGAGTTGCAATAAACATATATGCTATTCCTATGAGATTTCTTTTTATATAAAGAAGAAAGTTATCTTTTATGTATTCCTTTGCTATATCGGTATAAATAGCAGAATTTTTAAAAGGTTCTTTGTTGGAGGGATTTAAAGCGGTTGAATCACTGCCTCTTTGAATGGCCATATTATTAAAATAATGCTGCACCTCTTCAATTGGTTTTTTCGTTTTATATGCCTCTGTTGATGATACGTTAAAGATTAGAAGATTATAGCCGGAAATGGAAGAAAGTTGGGCTTTACCATATTGAGAATAATTGTGCATTAGCCAGGGTGAAATGGTGGCCATATAAACCAAACTATAAATAATAGAATGGATCAGTTTAAATTTCAGATTTGGCTGCCGGTTAATGAAAAGAAAAAATATGACAATGAAGGGGAATAAAAAAGATATTGGACGTGTTAAAGTCGCCAATCCCAAAAATAAAGCGCTCCATGCAATTGTAGAAATTTTCCCTGAATCAAAATATCTGCACAAACAATAGATAGAAACCAGAAATAAAAAAACAAAAAGGACATCTGTTAACAACTGAATGGAATAAATAATGTTAAGAGGATCAATAGAAAATAACAAGGCAGTAAGTAATGCTATTTTTTCATTAAATAACTGATTGGCAATTTTATATGCAAAGAAGACGGAAAATAAATTCAGGATTATCTGAACCATAAACACAACAGCTATGTTTAAGTTGGTGAATATATAAATCACCGCTATAAACATGGGGTAGATGGGAGTCCTGAATGAACTGAAATTCTCAAATGATTTGTTTTTAACAAGATCAAGTGCCACCCTGTGGTATTCGATTTCATCAGACATATTGAGTGTTTTGTCCAGTAGTTTGGAATTCCAGGGTTGCAGTGACAAGAAGAAAATCAGTCTTATGATGAATCCAAGCAGAATGATCAGCAGTAATCCATTTTCCCTGATGAAAAGAGTGATCTCATTTTTCTTCATGATATTCGGTTTCAGTATTTACATTCCAAATATTTTCCTTTTTTGTTACCCCATTAATTATATTATTAACTGCAATGATTGAGGTTAGCATGGAATGATCCTGATTATTGTATTTATGCATTCCGTTTCTGCCCACCAAAAATAAATTCTCATAAGTATCTGTAAAATTTCGTATCAGATTGAATTGTGGATAAGTACCATAATAAGCCGGATATGTTTTCGGCATCCGAATTATGGTGCTGTCAATAACTTCCTTTTTATCGATGATGTTTATACTATGTAATTCGTTAATTGAAAATTGGATAAAGTCATTATCATTCATATTCCACAGATCATCTCCTTGGTTACAGAAATATTCTAGGCCGATCCAAACCTTATCTTTATTTTTAACCAAATAGGGTGACCAATTATTAAATATCTGTAATCTTCCAATTTTGACATTGCTTTCCTGAATATAAATCCAACAATCGGGAATCAAATTGTTTTGCGTTATCTGCTTTGTTTCGTTTTTTACTTTTAGTTTATTTAGAAGTAATCCGACAGTTATAAAATCACGATATTTTAAACCTTCAGCAATCTTTTTCACCTCTGGCGGGACATTTTTGGCGAATGAATTAATTAGGTCTTTTACCGGCATAGATGAAAAGAAATAATCGCCTTTTATCGTATGCTTAAGATTGGTTATATGGTCAATATAGCAAACTCCTTTAATTTTATTTTCAGTGTTAAATAATTCCACAACCTCAGAATTTCTGATGATTCTGCCACCTTTCTCTTCAATCATTTTCAAGACTGTTTCCCACATTTGCCCCGGTCCCAATTTGGGGTAAATGAAATGTTCGATCAAGCTGGTTTCAGTATTTTTTTGTTCAATGGAATGTTTTGGCGATAATACAGACTTTAAGGCATGTTTTAAAGCTGTTGAGATGGACAATTTCTTGATTCTCTGTGCTCCCCAATCAGGTGCGATTTCTGTACACGGAACTCCCCAGACTTTTTCTGTATAATTTTTGAAAAAAGTTACATATAGTTCCTTGCCAAATCTGCTGATGAAAAAATCTTCCAGGGATTTTATCTCCTTGACAGGAAAAATCCTGATCCAAATATATGAAATGCCAATTTTTAAAATTCGAAATAGCCCCAGATTTGACAGTGTTTTGAAATTTAAGGTGATCGGATAATCAAAAAATCTCTGTAAATAAAAAACACGTGAAAATCTTTTTCGTACGAGCATCACCCTATCAGTCAATTCCGGATCGGGACCTTCTGATAAAAGAGCAATTTCGCTTTGTTTTTTTCGATAATTGATATAAAGAGTATTATCATTTTTTAAATATGAACCCTGAAGAGGTAGAATATCCAGCCACCATTTCATGACAACATCAGATTTCGAAAAGAACCTGTGCCCTCCAATGTCCATTCGATTTCCATTATGAATCACAGTTTTGGAGATACCGCCAACATCATTTGTCTTTTCGATTATAATTGGCAAAATTTCGGATTTTGTTATCAATTCATAAGCAGCTGTAATTCCGGCAGGACCAGCACCAATTATAATTGCAGTTTTCCTCATTACGTATGTTTTGCTCGATTAAAAAGCAGAGATTTCCTTGGAAAAAATCCAAAAATAAAGGACAATGGTTTAAAATTTCTACATATTCATTTAATCCTTAAAACCATTTCATATACCCGAACAATTTTCGCTGCCGTTTCGTTGATTTCCAATCTCCGGTCGATAAGACGCTGGCGGGCACCGAAAGAGTGTTCAAAATGAAATGCCTGACGGATTTTGTCAGCGATATCATCCGGATTATCCTGTGCAATAAAGCATCCGGGAATATCTTCCATGAGTGACCCGACATCCCCCACATTGGTTGAAACAATGGGCCGGTTGCAAGCCATCGCTTCTTTTATGAAGTTGGGTGAGCCTTCTGATTTGGAGGTTAACAAGGCAATATCGCATGCATTCAGTAAAATATTGACTTTTTCCTGGGGGTAACCTGTAAGTTCGTATAACCGGGCAGGAGGCTTAGTGGGATTTAAATCATTGAATTGTCGGACTGCTGTAATAGCCAGGGGATAATTCTTAACAAGGTTTGCGGATGAGGATGAGAAAAGAATGACCTTTTCGTTCGGTTCCCATCCTGTCATTTGCCTGGCTTCATTTTTTTGTAAAGGGTAAAATAATTCTAAATCTATACCACAGGGAATAATTGAGTAATAATTCTTTGCATCTGCCTTATTTGCCAGTTCAGATGATACAAAGATAGACCAGGCAGACAGACGGATGGTAATTTTTGATAAGAAAAGTGCAAATGGATAATTAATATCACTTCCATGAAAAGTTGTAATAACCGGGGTCTTTCTCTGCAGAACAGTTAGCAACCCGGAAAATCCGTAATGGGCATGAATAATATCCGGTTTAAATTGGTTAATCTTTTTCCGGAGATCGAATAAATGGCTAAAATACCCTTTCCAACCTTTATTCAGAACCAGGAAATATTCAGTTTTAATATCTAATTTTCGAAGAGATTCTTCTTGCCGGACAATGTAAGGCGCAATAATCTCATTTTTCGATCTGCAAACAATAAGAACTTTCATCTTAAACTAAACCCCTGCCTGCAAGTTTAAACCAATTCCAGCCAACGATAACTATGGCAATTCCAATAATATACAAAACATAGTAACTGGAAAAATTGCGATTAGTTTGAGTAATACCATATCCCGCAAACAAGAGTAAAAATGGCAAGGCAGGCATGTGAAAACGTGGTGACAATGCATAACCACTATTTGCCAAAATAAGAAGATATGAAAACAAGAAAATGGAAAGAAGAAGATTTTTCCTAAGTCGTTTCTTTTTATAAAGCACATAGAAAGCTACAAAAACGAAGAAAACATAAATGTTACGAGTGAATAAATCCCCGTTAATCATCATGGCATTTTCCTGACCTGGGATGTTAACCAAAGTCGGAAATGGTGCCGGGATAATTAAAGGTATAAAAATGGCAGCATTCCCATATTTAGCTAATTGGTTAGCACCCGTTCTAGTTGAAAAATGCTCGTACTTCTGCTCCTGGTTTGTTTTTCTCATTCCTACATATCCTGATACTTCATTCAATATTTTACCTGAAAAGATAAAAAATGACGAAATAATCAACCAAACAATTATAACGACCCTATAATATTGACTCATTAGTTTTTCTGAAGATAAAAGAAATGCACTGAACAAAGCAAACCAGGCCGCAGCAGCCAACACAGTTCTGAAAAGGAAAAGTGACAATCCCAAAATTACAATCTGAATAATATTCCAAAATGTAAATTTTCTTGAATGAAGAAGTTTATCTGATCGCTCTATAAAAACCATCAAGAGAAAAACCATCATAGTTTCTTTAAGATGGGTTCCGGAATAATAAATAAATGCCGGTAATAACATTGCCATGATCGCAGTAATTTTTGCAGCATATACATTGAAATTACGCTTGGCAATTTTAAATATAAGTACTACCATATAAGCACTTAATATTGCATTTATGATTCGTACAACTAAAATGTTTTTAAAAGATAATAAGTATATAATAGCCAATGTCATAGGCCACCCGGAGTCAGATAACCCAGTTATATTAAGATATTCATTAAAATAATACTCTATGATTCCATTGTAAAACATTTCGACAATCCATAGTGCTGTTCCATGGTATCCTTTAGAATCTCCTGCAGAAAATTCAAAGGGAGATCCTGTTTTTATCAGATAAAAAGAATAGATTATTATTACATATACAATACGAATAAATAAAGAAGCCAGAAAGATCTTCCTTGTGAAAACTTTCTCATTTAGTTTTGACCAACGAACATTCAATGTTGAACTAAAATAAAAAAATGAAAAAACTGCAAGTGATCCTGATATAATCCAAATAAATGGCAGGAACCGTGGTACAAAAAGCCAGGCGCAAATCATCAAAACAGAAAAATAGGCAATGATGGCTTTTGATGTGAAAAATGTAGATAAATGATTCAAATTGAATGAATTAATTTTCTTTTTACTCGTACCAGATAATCAGTAGTTTTTGATCCTAATAGTGTATGAAATATAAATTTTTTCCATTTAAGATGTGAGGGAGCCCATGATCCTGAATAATGATGGATACAATAGGTTTTATTTGTTTTACTGACAATCCCTGTCCTGGATTTTGGACAAAAGTATTCCTTAGGGAAAACGTGCATGCAATTCTTATAGATTTTATGATTGTTGTCAAATTTGAAGTTATTTTGCCTCATGTTTTCAGAAATAATCTGCACATTTGATGTCAAATCATGTTTCCCATTAATTGTAAACTGTCTTGTTTTGTACTCTTCAAGTTGTTCCTTTATCCATAAATTGAAAGGAGTACACCCGATTGTTCCCGTGTTTATGCAATTATCATATTCATAACTGATAAATCCGGGAAGATTTAAAAGATCATCAAATGATTTAATTAATTCTACATCTGTATCCAGGTAAATACCTCCATATTTGTACAAAACAAATAATCTGACGTAATCAGTGACAAAAGCAAATTTTCTTGCCTGATATGCTTGCTCCGTATATGGGATAGAACTTATATTAAAATTACTTTCATTCCATAACACTATTTTATAATCAATTAGGATATTATTCCATGATTGGATGTATTTGTTATTAGGTGAGGGAATTTTTCCTCCACCAAACCAACAATAATGAATTATTTTAGGTATCATGATAATAGAAAAATCGTTAAATGAACGAATTCCTTAGTAATTTAAAATAGTAGTTTATGTTTTTACTCTTCAGAAAACAATAAATCTTTGGGTTAATATTGATTAAAACAGTGTCTCTTAATTGTTTAGTTGTAAAACGATAAAACTTAAGAGGGTAGAATCCTTTCCTCAATAATTCAATAACTTCCTTTTTCCTTCCTTTTAGTTCATTTTCTGTAAATGAAAGTAACCCCATAAAAGTAAGAGCAATCATTCCTTCGCACCATTTTTTTACACCTTCATTGATTGACTTTTCTTTAGATAAACCTTTTAAGAAATTTAGAATTTTGATTTTATCATCTATGATTCGATTTTTGTTTGAAATAGACATTTTATTGGTAACAGATTCCGAATTTTGTATATAAAAATATATGGGTATATTTACTGTCTTTATTTTTTTTACTTTGAGAAGTGTCAAAACTAACCATTCGACATCTTCAAAAATAACTTGTTCCTTAAAGAAAAGTTGATTATTTCTCAGAAAAGAAGTTGTAAAAATATACAACCATACATAACATGACCATCCTAATTTTTGACTTAAAAATACACTGCCATCAGTGACATCCTCCTCCCACCTTCTACTATAAGTACTATTGTTTGTTACTTTAATCGGATGCAAGTCACTATTCAATGGAGTATAGTTATAATGCAATACTTCCAGATTCTCATTATTCATCAAATCAACAAAAGAACTTAAACTATTATATTCAATATAATCATCAGAATCTACAAACATAAGGTATTTCCCTTTTGCATTTCTAATTCCGGAATTTCTCGCAGAGCCAATTCCACTGTTTTCTTGAAAAAAATAAACTACATTTTTGTAATTATTAATGTAATCCAAACAAATACTTTTTGAATTATCATAAGAGCCATCGTCTACTACTATAATTTCATATAATTCTGGTTGTAAATCCTGATGTATTAAACTCTCCAAACACCTTTCCAGGAATTTTTCGCAGTTAAAACAAGGTACTATAATACTTAAGATCATATTGCTAATGCTAAGTATATTGTAAAGTAGAAGTTAACATTGATTTGTCTGAAAATAAATGACTTGTTTGATTTCAATTATGTGTAAGAAGGGAAAGTTTAGTTAAAATTTCTTTATCTCTAATTGAGGGTGTAAACATGTAGTCATTGCTACTTAAACTATCCGACGTCCATTGTTTTAATGTAAAATCATCAATTTGAGTAAATTGGATTATTCTATTGTTTTTAGGTTCTTTTATTATTTTTATTATTGAATAGTTGAGAGAATCCAATTCATTTTTCAACTCCTTAGCTCTTGATTTTGCATAAAGCCCTGCTTCATCATTATGATAGTCCAGAACTTCACAAAAAATTATGGGATTGTATTTTATAATAGTTTCTTTCATGCCTCTTATTATGTCAAGTTCTGCACCTTCAGCATCAATCTTAATAATTCTAGTGTTTTGATTGGAATAAAATAAATCAAAATCAATGCCCAAAACAATGTCCTTTTGCGTGAAATAATCAGGTCTGAAATTGCTGATAATTGAAGCTCTTTGATCATCAATTGTAGACAGTTGTAGTTTGAAAACGCCGGTTAACTTAGTCAGTGCACAATTAATAATTTCACAATTTTTGAACTGATTTATGTGAATCAGTTTTTTCACATAAAAAACACAATTAACATTTGGTTCAAATCCCAGATATCTGATATTTGGTTTAGAAGTTTTAATTTTAATCAGAGTTTGTCCAATATTTGCGCCTACATCAATAAATGATGAATTACTTTGATCTTGAACGAATAATTCTATCAGCGAGTCAAACCAATCTGGCTGAACTACCAGATTAGTTAAACCCATCCCTGTAATGAAAGGAACTCTTATAGTAAAACCATTATATTTCCTTTTAATTGTGAAATTCACATATCTGATAATTCTTGTTTTCTTTAATAAACGAATAAAAAGTAATTTTAAACCTGTAATTGAGATTGAAAACATTTAATGAGGTTAGTAAATTTTTTTGATTTTTGCTTTAATTTGCTCAATTTTGAATAGAAATCTTTCAATAAAATAAAATAGTACTCTGGATAAACTATACCGATTTATTCTCTTCATTTTAAGAATGTAACTACCATATTTCTCATAATCTGAAAGAATTTTTTTTGGAATAAGTTCTTTTAAGACCCTATTCCTTTCTTCTCCATCAATATCTTTTCTTCTGGTACTTATTCCATCCATATTAAAATAAGCAACATCAACATCTTTGTAACTTATTGAAACATTATTAAGAATAACTGTATTTATAAAAAATTTCCAGTCTGAAACAATTAAGTAGCTCTCATCAAAGAAACCATATTCATAAAATAAAGATTTCTTAATTAATGATGCAGGTAGATTTAATGATCCCGTAAAAAAGGTTAGAAAGCTCAAATCTTCTATTGGTCCATTCTTAATAATTTTCCCGTTTGGGAAAATTTTCTTCATATTACCATAAACAATATCTTTTTTTGGTAAATTAGTAAGAAATATATTTATAGTATATTTATCAATATAACTGTCACCTGAATTTAGGAAATGGCAATATTCTCCTCTTGATAATTGGATTCCTTTGTTCATGGCATGGTAAATTCCATTGTCCGGTTCTGAAATCCAAATAAATGGCAGATCTACTATTCTATTGGTTTGTTGGTTCGCTAATTCAAGGATAATTTCTTTGCTACCATCTGTACTCCCTCCGTCCACTACAATATACTCAAAATCGTTTGAGGTTTGAGAGAAAACACTATCCATGGTTTTCTTAAGGCCAGATGCGTTATTTAGGTTTATGGTTATAATGGAAAGCTTGGGTGACATATTCAAGGTTTTACCGCTTCTACAATAAGCGCTTCAAATTTAACCATTTCTAAACTTCCTACATTCTCATGATGCTTTTCTATATTCTGAAGATGTATGTCATTCGATTGGCCATAAGAAAACCGTTCAATTGAAGCAAAGCCACACTTCTCCAAACACTTTTTTATAAAATTATAATCATATAAAAACCGATGCCCCCAATGGTGAAAAAGCGTATTGATAACAATAACTGGATCATAGCTTAGTTTTTTGTCAGAGAAATTGTTAATACTCCATTTTATGTATTCATCTCCAAAGTTCTTCTTTCTCCCAGTATACAGTCTAACTATCACGTCCAAATCAGGAGTAGCAATTCGCATTCTTCCATTTTTTTTTAATACCCGAAAACACTCCTGCAGCATGAAAAATCCCTGCTCAAGATCTAAGTGCTCTATTAAATGTTCGGCATAGACATAATCAAAAACCTGATCAGGGAAAGGGAATTTACACGTGACATCAAGAAAAATACTTTGTTTGCTTTTGGGTACCAGATCGGAACACAACCAGCCATCCAGGACAGTTTTATTGCTACCCAAATGAAGTTTAAAAACTGAATGTGTTTTGAAGTATCTTGTTGTTATTCTTTCCCGTTTGGCTAATAGGAAACACTTTTTTAAATTTCTGAGGTCTTTTTTTAAGCCTTTTAAGAGATTAATTTGTTTCAGCCATTTGGGCAATCTTGTTTTAGGAAATCTGTTGAACAATACTAGATGGAATGAGTTAAGTAAATTTAAAAAAACTGTTATGTGCTATAATTCACCCAATTATTGAATAATATATCTCCTTATAGCGATCTGTGATTTTTTCAACTGTAAAGTTTTTTATTACTTTTTCACGTACTCTGTCGGATAATTTACGATTGTGATTCTTATCTATGCACCAAAGAATGCCATTGGCTAAGTCTTCAGGTGCAAATGGAACAGCCAGGTACCCGTTTATTTTGTGATCTACCAAATCATTATTTCCGCCGGTATCAAAGGCAACTACCGGTGTTCCACAAGCCATGCTTTCCATAATGGTATTTGAAAGATTCTCAGAAAAAGACGGAACAATGGTCAATGTCGCTACCCTGTAAGCCAATACCATTAAATCATCCTTATCATAAGTTCCCAGGAATTTAGCTGGTATGTCTGACAACCATGTTTTTGGGGGAGTACCAGAACCAATAACAAGCAATTCTAAATTCAAATATCGAATACCATTTTTCAGATAATTTAATGCCTCCTTCAATTTTTCAAATCCCTTATTTTTGTCGTCAAACACTTTCATGGCTGAAAACAGCATATATATCTTATTACTGTCAAGTCCTAATGCCGAATAGGCCAAGGTTCCGTCACCGGGTGAAAAAAGGTGTGTATTTATGAGATTAGGAATGACTGTAACCTGAAACCGTGAAAGTAGAGAACTCCGTCGCGCTGCCTCAGCCAGCCAGTTACTGGGCGTGATGATCCGGAGATCCAGGGAATCATAAATTTTCTTTTTCTTTTTCCAATTTATATAGCTCAGGTCTTTTGCATGATTCGAATTCAGAAAAGGACATGAACCACATGTTTTCTCATAATTATTACAATTATAAAAATAGTGGCATACACCAGTAAAAGCCCAGCAATCATGCAATGTCCAGACTATTGGTCTTTTAATTGCCTTTAATTCAACAAGATTGAAATGAAGTCCGTTAATCCAATGTATTTGCAGGATATCGAATTCAAATTTCTGTATTAGTTTAGCCGGAGGTAAAGAGAAAATTCCAGATAAATAGGCATCTTCATTTACAGTATATTTTGACCAATTTAATTGGTGATATTTTTTAACTACCTTAAAGATCAAGTTGTAATAAAACCTTATTAATTTGTTCTTTCTTATTGTTTCGGATTTACTGATAACATTATCGTCGTTGGAATTCTTGTAAATAACCAACATCTTTGAGTCTATTCCTTTCGATGTCAAGGCAGTATGTATTCGAAATGCAATACGTGCAGCCCCGCCTATTGTGTCTGAATTTGTAATCGTTAAGAGTTTCATCTTTATTAGGTCAACATCATTCTTTGCAGGGAGAAAAGATTTGTTCCGTATTTTCTGATCCACCCCCCATTGGCTATTGCTGCCGTATGAAAGCCCGATTTTTTAGCCATTTCTATTACTTTCTGGTTAACTTCCTGAGAAGTACCATAAGGATATGCAAAATGATTCACTTTCATCCCTAGCATTTCTTCTAATCTCCTCTTGCTTCCCCATATCTCAGTCATCAGGTCAAATTCATTTAATCCCGATAACCTGCTATGTGTAACTGAATGAGCACCGATTGTACATATTGGATTCTTACTCATTTCAATGATTTCTTGCCAAGAAATCGTAATGTCACAATACTTTATCTCACTTATGTTATAGTTTGAAAGTAATTTATAGAATAATTGATTGAAATTATTATATGGTAAGTTTAAGATTATCCTTCGGATTTGTAAGAATGAACTATTCTTTTTATCATAGTTTCTACAATCAAATATTTTTCCTGTTGAAAGTAGGATGTATTCATTTTTCAGAATAATTTCCTCTAAAATATACCACCACAAGAGGGTTTTATTGTCTGGAAAGTCACTCGCAACATAAACAGTAAATGGAACATTGTATTTGGTAAAAATTGGAAAAGCTTTTGTATAATTGTCTTTATATCCGTCATCTAAAGTGAATATTATGAAAGGTTTATGAGAAATTTTAATATTTCCTGTTAATATTTCACGCAATGTATCTATTGAAATAAAATCATAATTATCTTGGTTTGCAAGGATAAATTGTTCGAGGAAGATTGGAGAAATCTTCAAGTTTTCATTATGAATTATTTTACCTGGTTCAAAATCATCAACTCTATGAAGCATATATATTATTCCGACAATCGGATTAGTGTAGTTTTTATAGATTTTAGCTAATTTCTTTCTCAAATTATTGCAATTTGTAAGAATACTTTTACAATTTGATTGTTTGAGTTGTTTCATAATTAGTTATCAGAGTTGATATTTATTATTTATACAATCTTCGAATAATTGAATTTTTCTTTAATACTGCTTTTATAAATGAATAACTCATATAATTAGAGATTGTAGAATTTATTTTATTAGTGTATATAAATATTATTTCTTTAAAATGCGATCGGAAAATTGTTAAAGAAAATAGAGGAACCTTTTCTCCTAAAAAGCTCCTTTTATAGCGGCTTTCGCCCCAAAGCAAATGGAAATCCTGGCCATTTTTATCAATACAATTTAAAATGGTTAAGTACAGACAAACATGCCCAACACTAAATTTATTATACTCTGGATCATGTGAAATGGTTTCAAGAAAGTATTGATTGCCAATTAAATACAGAATTACGCCGGCAACAATCTTTCCTTCGATCTCTAGTACACTTACAAAACCATAATATTTAACAAAATCAATAATACTTTTTCTGTAGTTAGAATCTATATCAGAAGCTGTGTTTTTCTCTTTCATTCGCAAATGATTCATCTCCACAATTTTGTTTACAATTGCTTCTGAAATATTTTCTTTTTCAAAAGTTTTAATTTCATAATTGATAAAAGTCTTAACTATTTTTGAAATAGATCTTTTAGTATGATCTTGTTGATTGAAACTAAATTTTGAGAAATATTCTTTTTTTGTTGTCGGAAGATGAATAATGTAATCTTCACCAAAAGTGTTACATATAATAGGATAGATGCTGCCTTTATAAATCGGATTTAAAAGGTGATGTATAAGTATAGAATTCATCTCTTTCAAAACATGAAAGATGAATTCAGAAAATATATTTAGGTATTTAACGTTTATAGAAAACAATCTGTTTAAAACTATTATCTTTTTCTTTTTTTTATCACAATGGAAAATGATTATTTCTTTAATTTGGCCTTCCTCATATATTGAAAAACAGTTTAAACTAAATGACACACAAAATGAATTCATGTATTCTTGTGTGCAATATGGGGAATTATATAGCTCGATCAACTTATGCCTGTGCATTTCCGGAATATCACCCCAATAACATTCAGTGTTAATGCTCATAAGTTCTAATCCAATATATACTATAATTCCTTTTTTCTTTTATATGAGTCAATTCAGGAACCTTGGATTTTATGGATTTGTCCTATAAACAAAAATTTTATAGACCCATTCAGTTTTATGTTCAGACAACTTATAAAAAATTCCAGTGTTAATAATTTCAGTATTTAGCACTGGATTTTTATAAATTAATGTAATTCTTCTTGGTTTACTATTATATGATTGTTTGATTTTGTCTAGGACCCTTACCATTGTTGATGAACCAAATGGATTGAACATGAAAATGTAATTGTAGTTATCAAATGAATCAAAATTTCCTGCATCGCCATTAAATAAATGAAATCGTGAATCGTTTATTTTTTCAAGGTTTTTCTTACATCCCTCATAAAGCACCTTGGAATATTCAATTCCTGAGATTATTTTAAAGGGAAATTTTGAGAAATAAAGCATCGGGGAACCTAAACCACAGCCTAGATCAATTATTGAGTCCTGGTTTTTAATATTCAATTTTTTCAAGACTTTTGTAAGGTAAACATTACCACCTGGAACATAATTATTTGGTTCTAGGTCCAAGGGTATTCCTAATTTGGATTCATGCAAATAACCTCTTGTTTTAATTTTCATTTTTTTTTCAAACTCAAACTGGATGTAGTCATCATATGCAAATTGGGGATTTTTGATAATTCTATATATTAACGAAAAACCTTTTTTGACTTTTCTTTTAAGGTCTATTAGTTCCATTATTGTTTGATTTTTTAATGATTTGTCTTGTATGAATGTTTATATAGCATCAAGGAATTAAGAATTGATTTTAAAATGGAAATATGTGAAGTCTTCTTTTCCTTAAAAAATGCTTTAAAATTTTTTTCAATATGTTTGTTTGGTAAAATATCTTTAACAAATCTTAGATCGTAATTTTGATTTCCATATGGTATCCCTGATTGGATATCTCCTCCTTTATCGCTACAATGAATTCCTGTTCCATCAAAACCAATATTCCTTGTAAATGATTTCACTGGGTGGAGGCAATATGCATTGTTTAAGTAATGACAATAATCCCATAGAATGGCCCATGAATCTATTTTTCCTTCCAATTGAAGTTTAAGAATTTTTATTAAATCATTTCCACCTCTATTGAATTGTTTAATTTCAAAGCGATTATTAAAAAGATTACTATAGTCTTGATTCCCCCAATCTGCTTTTCCCCATCTGTCCAACCATGTGCCCCATCCCCATGATTGTACTCTATGTACTATATAAACATCATGTGGATATTTTTCAGGAATGGGAAACAAATAGTTTGTACCACCAATAGAGAAAATTCTTTTATCGTCTTTATAAAATTCTAATGCCTCATTCATAAACCTTAGAAAAAATTTGGATGTTACCAGATCGTCCTCTAAAACTATTACTTTTTTGAATTGGAATATTATTTCAGTTACTCCGTTTATTATAGAGCTAGCTAATCCTTTATTTCTATCCGATTCAATTATTACGACTTCTCTGCACCAATGTTCCTCCCTGATGATCTTCCTGACATCAATTATTCTATTCAAATTTTCTTTATTGCAATCAGGTTTTGGTCCATCACAGTAAATATATAATTTGCTTTCTGATGCCAATTCGTTTTGCATCAAAGCATTAAGAGTTTCCCTGGTGTGCCATGGCCTGTTGTAAACAAAAAGGACTATCGGGGCTAAAAGGTTACTTTCCATCTTTAACTTTTATAAAATTCAGATGAAAATAGGAATAATATCAGCCATTACCTGTCACATGGGTAAAAAATGAGCCATCGGTAAATTTATCTACCGCGCTGATAACTTTAAAATCATTCACCGAAAATGTTGCATCTGGATGATCAATTATTTTTAAAGGCACATTGCCATAAAATGATGCCCACATCGAGAAAGTAGAAGGCGGACCAATAATGTAATCACAAAGACTTAAACTGTACAAGTCCTCAATATGGGTTGCATCAGGAATCTTAAAACAATCAAACGGTAAAAATTCATCGGTGTCTATTTTATCGTCTGAGCAAAGGAAAAAACAAAATCCTTTCTTCCCAATTGTTGACAAAGTATGGATTGTTTCTTTCATTAGTCTCTTATATTGATCATTATTATAATAATAAATGCCATTATAAAAAGAATGATAGTCTTTTCTGCGAATATGAACTCCAATTAAGGTTTTATTGTATTTACGTGGCTGAAATATTGAATTACATCTATTAATAATTTTTTGATTGGGTTCGAATATTTCAATCAATAGGTTTTTGTATCTATTTATAAGAGTTGTTTCGTTTCTCCATTCCCAGCCATCAAGTAATAATAAATTTCTTTTCTTTTGAGCTTCGTATTGACAAGAACTTCCAATTGATAATATTTTAGGCAAAATAGTTTCAATAAGTGATCTGAATTTCTTTGATTTAATGAATTTTATCCTTTTAAGCTTGTCAATGTTTGGAAACAATGGAATATAGTCCTGAAAGTCTAAAATGAAAATTGACTCACTGTTATGTATTGAATACGCAATCCAATATGTGTAGGACCAAATTCGATTACATAATTGTCCTCCATTACTTTGAACAAATATCATTTCTATTGCAAGTAATTAGATTTTTGTTCGGTGGTCATATAGAGATTTACTAATAGATATAGTTTATGTAATGAATTGCTATATTATTAGATTATTTATTAAGTTTCTTATTTTTCATAAAACAGTAAATGGTCCAAGCAACTTCATCATGAAATGTTTTAATTCCGTAGGAGAAAAAAATAAACATTTTAAAAAACATAATTTTTCTTTCACTAAAACCTGAATGGAATAATGCCAAAATTCTTTTAATTAAAAGATAAATTTTCTTAAAAAAGGAGGGTAGGCCGTATTCAATGGCCAACAAATATTTTTCCTGAATTTCATTGGTTGATTCAAAACCCTTTTGTAAATTATCTTTATACTGATCGGTTAATCGTTCCTTTGGAATGAAATGCATATAATGAAGATCTTCATTATAATATAGCTTCCAACCCAATAGAATAATCCGATAACATATTTCTGCATCATCTCCTGAAGTAATTAATTCTCCTTTTCTGCCTGTCAGAATAAATGGATAGGCGGGATTGAAAACTTTGTCTAAAACGCTTTTTCTTGAAACAAATCCTGCTCCCCAAATATAACCTTTGTATGTAATATCTCCTGATTTCTCAGCTTGCTTTCCTACACCATACCCGTTTTGCCATATGTCCCACCAATCTGGCAAAATGCCATCAGTAACTACCATTCCTTGTCCGCCAATAGCTCCAGCATCCGGGAATTTTTCCAGTGAATCAAATGCATATTGTAAATAGTCTGACTGTAGCCAGTTATCATCATCACAAAACACAATGTATTCATTTTTTGCTACAGATAGTCCTCGCTTTCTTGCATAAATAATTCCGGGTTCATCTTCATTAACAATAGTAAATGAAACTGAAGTATTAAAAGTTTTCCATACTTTATTAGCAACTTCCTCGGTGTTATCAGTAGAGGCATTGTTTACCAAAATAACTTCCCATGGAATACCATCATTATTAGTTTGCAATGCGATATGCTTTATCGTTTCCGGTAATCTCTTACCGCTATTATAACAACATAAAATCAAAGAAATACCTTTGGGATTCATCATTAACTTAAAACATCAACCCACTTAAAAGTTGTATTTACACTTATACCATTTGGGAATTCCCTTCCCAAATAAAAACCAAGAAAATATTTCGGTGCAATAATTAATTTGTTTGGTTTATTATTTTGATATGCTGCCCACCAAGCAAAGGTACTATTTGAAATTATGGCAATATCGGCATTCATAATTAGCTGAAAATCTATAATTAAATCATTTTCTGGAAAACTTACATTACGTAAAAATGAGAAGTTATTTTTAGCAAATTCTGTGTCATCACCAATGACAAATATTTTGTATTTTTCAATATTATTTATACTTGAAAGAGACTTTTTGTAAAAATCAACAGGTAATGATAAATCATCATTACCCAAGCCTTTGCCAATGCCATGTGTCAGGTAATCTTTCCTGCGGATATGTATAACCAGGACATTATTCTGATCAAGATACTCTTTGTACTTATTGGTAAATTGAATTCTATATCTTCGTCGAATTTTGAATTTTTTGTTGATTGGATCTTTATTGTTGTCAAAGAATTTTTCAGATTGGAAAAAGCCATTGTAGTATGTATTGTTTTTAATTAGTTCCTTTTTGTAAGGAATATTACAATCAGTTAAATCAACAAAATTGCTGCTTTTTATTCGATTACAGATTTTTCTGTTGATTTTTCTAAGGAATTTATAATTTTCTATCCATAAGTGATATTTGTTAATTTTAAAGTAAATTGGAATGATAAAAGGATGCGAATGATCCAAAAAAGCGAAAGTTCGATATTGATTTGCAATTGTAAAAGCAAATGCATATTGAAAAAGTTGATTGCCAAGCCCGCCTTGTATATTAACAGCTATCACAATTGATTAAAGAAATTAGATTTTTAAAATAGATCCCCAATATTTAAAACCTGAGATTCTCTTTAATTTTCTGATTAATATCTTTTTCTTTTCTTCCCTTTCTTGCAATGCTTTTCTAATTTTTTCATTATAAGTTGCTTTTTGTTGCATGAATGACTCGAATTCTTTCTTAAACATTTTTGGGATACAAAATATTACATCCTCATATACAATGATATAAGCATCCATCAATTCCATAACTTTAAAAATAACCTCTGATATGGTAGGATAAAATTTTATAATATTAGGAAATGGTGGCGGTGATAGGAACAATCTTGCGTCATCGATTAATATTACATGATTACCGGAAGATGAACATATGATTTCGAGTTCATCAATTAGCGGACACTGGTCATTCTCTCCATATGAATCTAAATCACACCAGTGTGCATCTAACCAAAAAATTGCACTTTGATTAAATTCATTTAATATCCGTTTTAACTCCTTTCTTGAATCCCCGTATACAAATTCAATATTCCCAATATATTGATATAATGATTTAGTCTGAATAAAAATTTCTCTACTTAATTCGATTGTTATTACTTTATCAAAGTGACTCGAAGCCCAGACACTTGTTGTCCCTTTGTAAGTTCCAGTTTCGATAAATGCACTTGTTTTTATTAAATCTTTCAGAAACAAAGTGATGTCTTCGGGTATACCCATCCTTATTTCTCCCATTGCTATTCTAGTTTCTTTACCTGGAAGCATCCAATCCCAAAACGGGAAGGATCCAAATCGTTTTGAAATGAAGTACCATAAATGTACTTTTTATCTACAATTATATAATTAGGCAGCATTTTGTTAAATATATAATCTTCCTTAAAAGATCTGTGGGCGTTAAAATATGTCTTATTTTCAGTCTCAACAGGTACAGAAAAGTAAAAATTCCCTCCAATTTTTAAAACCCTGTTAATTTCCTTGAATGCTTTTTCAGATCCAAATGGATCAATTTTATCTCCATATCGTCCAAGGCCAATATGTTCAATTACACATAATGAAGAAAGGGAACTTATACTAAAATCATCAAAAGGCAATTTAAGAATGTCACCTTTTATAAAGTTAATAGATTCTAAAACAAGTGAGAATGGTCTTATATCAACTACAATCAGATTGGTTACCTTGGATAAAAATGAAACAAATTTATGGTGTGATCCAATATCAATATGATTAACTGGTTTATCTTTATAAATTCTCTCAAATGCCCATGCATCCTGATAAAAATAGATTGGTTCAATTTCAGTGTAGTGGGTAGCTTCATTAAGACATGGGAATAGGTTTTCTTTTAATGCTTTCTTTTCTCCTGCTAATTTATTATATAAGACAAAATCATTCTTAAATTTTCTTTCTAAAACAAAAGTACTTAGACCTATCGATATAATCCTCCGAAGTCCATAATAAATACTTTTAAATAATGAAGATGTTATTTTCAATCTAATTGGATTTGAATAAGACAAAAGTTAACTGCCTTGAAAATCGTTTAATATTCTTAGTCAAATTGTTGATATTGAATAATAGAACTTGTAGATAATCCAGACTTGAATTAGCATAATCTTTTAGTTCTCTAAATGACTTTACTGGATTTTGAATTAAAAAGAAATAGTAAACCTTATAAAAATTCAATTTAGAGGTAATCTTCTGATCATATAACTTATTGAAGGAATATAAAAATTCCTTATAAATTAATTTCTTGTCATGCATGCACTCGTGTGTTACCTGATCAGGGTGTACTCCAATACAAACTAGTGGTTTATTAATATAAAAAATGTTACTATTTAATTTTATATACCTGGCATAGAACTCAACATCAACAAACCATTTTAAGTTTTCATCAAATTTCAATTCACTTTTTTTAAATATAGTTGTACTTGGATCCCCAATATCATTTGAGAGAAATAGTTGCATTGGATTAGTTTTGATATCATTTACACTATCATTTGTCGGGCAATTGCACGAAATGTAACCTTTATAATTAAAACTTTCTGATTGGCTAAATACGAAACAGTCGTTATTCTCTTCAATTGAATTTACAAAATTCTCTAGACTAAATTCATCCTTAAACCAATCATCATGATGCATTATTTTAATATATTTCCCGGTAGCACATTGTAAAGCAAAGTTCCAATTATTTGGAGAACCTAATGATTTAGAATTCTTATAATAATGTACTCTAATATCAGAATAGAATTCAACTAATTTACTAATCTTATCATTATGTGAATCGTCGGTAATAACTATTTCATAGTTATTAAAAGTTTGAATAAAGATGGATTCAAGTAGTCTTTTTAAATAATCCGGCTGATTAAATGCTGGAATACAAATTGATACAAGAGCCATAAAGCTAATAACTTAAAACCTTAAAAATCTTTAAGGGACGAAGTAATAGTTTACCTAAAAGATAAGCCCATGACTTTTGCAACTTTGATAGAGCCTCTTTATTTCTATAATAATCCAAAATCATATTTGACAAATATTCCATTAATTCAATCTCCTTATTTTTTTTTATATTTTCAGAAATAACTACACCAGCTGATTGTGGTAATTGTTTTTTCCACTTCTTCCACAATAAGATGCAATTTTCTGCCCATTTTAAATCGGCATTACCGTCCGAAAAATGTTCAATGATAATATCGGAAACAACCCTTACTTGATAGTTGTGTTCTCTAACTTGAAAACAAATATCAGTATCGTAACAATGAAAGCCTGAGAATGTTTGTTCATCAAATGAGATTAAAGAAAATAGCCTTTTATTAATACAAAACCAGAAACCATCAACTGCTACAACTTCAATTGATGATACATTATTCATAAAGTCTAGATACTTAATTGTTTCTATTTCATTTCGATCAATTGAATTTCTGATGTAAATACCAGAAGTAATATCAGCTTGCCACCATGGGAATGGACCGGAAAAGAAATAGTGAGTACCTATAACGCCAATTAGACCAACTATGTCATTTCTAAAATGAGAAATTACTTTTTCTCCCCAATTTTGTGTATGATAAAAAATATCATCGTGCATAAAACACAAATAGGGGTATTTCGCTCTTTTTACTCCTTCATTATAAGCTGAGAAAATTGAATATTTGTTATTGTAATTGCCAACAATAACTAATTCGTGTTCAATTCCAACGGATTCATTAATATTATTCATTAATAAATCCGAAATACTATTGTTTCGTGAACAGATTATGATAGATAACATATATTCCCTTTTTAAACCTTGAAAAAGGTCTTAATATGAATTTCCCAATTCTGTAATATTTTGTTTTTCTAATGTGGTTCATACCTCTTTGAAATCCGTCTTCACGTGCATTTTCAATATCTACATTGGTTAAGATATCTTCACAGTTTTGGTAAATTACAATATTATTCTCCAGAGAAAAAGATAGATCATTTGTTCCGATCCCAATGTTATAAAGTGGAACAAAATCCTTTGCCAAACCTTCTTCGCTGAAAATTATCGGAGACTTGAATTTTTCCCCATTTTCATTCAAAACTATCATTGATCCATTGAATGCGCGCTGAGAAAAAAAATACGTATATTCAAAATGCCTCTTCATTAATTCTTCAAATTCGTCATAATATAATTCCTTTACATGAAAATCATTTTTTATTCCGGGGAGCTCGGAATAATAATATTTATCAGGAGATGATATTATCAAAATACCGTTATTATTTAAGATTCTTTTAATTTCAAGCATCATCTCATCATGTTTGTCATGATGCTCTAAGGTTTCAAAGCTGACTACAACATCTACAGAGTTATCTGTCAAAGGAATTTCGATAACACTACCCTGAATGAATTCCAAATTATTTGCCTGATATTTCTTTTTTGCATGTTCTATTGCTTCCGAACTGATGTCTACGCCTATTACTCTACTCGCATGTTTTGCTAAAATATTGGACCCGTAGCCTTCTCCCGAAGCGATATCAAGGACTGTTTTATCTGTTATGTCTATTTGATGTACTACAAAGTAATATCGATTCAAATGCTCTAATTCAATAACTCCTCCTTGCCCTGGAATAAACCTTTCTCCTGTTGTTTTCATCGAAAAAATCAATTAGTTTATTTCTTTGGTTTGGTCCCATTTAATTTTAGGTCTTATTAAACCTGGTAACGATTCAAGATAATCTTTATTCCTGGTATCTGAGTCAATTTTGTCCAGAATATTTAATCTTACTAATTTTTTTTCATGAAACAAAACCTCAAACGGATTATACCTCATGCATGCAAAACTAAATTCTATAGTGTCGTTTTGTAGTAAATTTGCAGGTATCCATGCCACCGTTTTATAGTGCCCCTTTTTAATAATTTTATTTCTCTCAAACTTTACATCATCATGTGAAGTGAACAAATGAATTTCCATACCGTTGTAAATATTTAGGCCGTGTGTGAAAAAAGGAACATCATTAATTACTTCATATTCAATACAAAAACCAATTTCTTGATCTATAAAGGCATGATCAATCGTTTCGTTTTCTGAATCAATAATATATGCTTTCCTTAATTTGATAAATTCATTACCAGGAGCTTCATTATTTTTCCATTCATTTTTCGCTTTTAAATCATCGTATACGGATAGATATCTCGATACAACATTTCTGGTTTTGTCATTGTCCGTAATAATACCATTATGAAGTAAAATACTTCTTTTGCATAGTTCGCTGATAGTTGACATATTATGGCTCACGAGCAGCACCGTCCGTCCCTTGCCTTTTGAGATTTCCTGCATTTTACCAGTGGCTTTTTTCTGGAATTCTGCGTCACCGACGGCCAGTACCTCGTCTACCACTAGGATTTCTGGTTCAAGGTGAGCGGAAACTGCAAAACCCAGCCGAACGGTCATGCCACTGGAGTAACGCTTTACGGGGGTATCGATGTACTGCTCCACACCAGCAAAATCAATAATTTCGTCTAATTTTCGAGTGATCTCAGCCTTGCTCATACCCATGATTGCACCGTTCATAAAAACGTTCTCCCGACCGGTCATCTCGGGATGAAAGCCGGTGCCCACTTCCAGAAGGCTGGCAATCCGTCCTCGTGCATGTACACTACCGGTTGTAGGCACTGTAACCTTGCTCAGAATTTTTAACAAAGTACTCTTTCCAGCTCCGTTCTTACCTATAATGCCCAAAATTTCACCTTCCTGAACTTCTATGTTTATATCGCGTAATGCCCAGACAAATTCACTTTCTGATTTAGTGGCACGGTTGCTTATTTCGCCTATCTTTAAAAAGGGATCTTCTTTCCCCCTGATATTCATTTGCCACCAGCGATTAAGATCATGACTTAAAGTACGGGTACTGACCGATCCAAGCCGGTACTGTTTGGATAGATTCTCTATTTTAATTGCAATTGACACTTTTTATTTCATATTTGCTGTGAATTGAACAAGGCACAGAGTAAAGGAAATAAGCTGTGGAATTAGTATTAGAATTTCAAATAGTTTTGTAAACTTTTTCAATAAATGTTTCTGTTTCAAAAAGGTATTCCTCAACACAATTGAATTGTTCATTATTCAAATCCCACCATTTTAATCCAAGTAATTTTTGAATTGTTTCTTCTTCAAATCGATACCTGAGGATTTGGACAGGAGATCCAACCGCTACTGCATAAGGAGGAATATCTTTTGAGACAACGGTACCGGCTCCAATCACTGCCCCATCCCCGATGGTGATTCCATCCAAAACTGTTACGTTAGCCCCGATAAAAACATCGTTCCCGATTGTAATCTTTTGCCTGTCTACAAATTTATTCTCCTTGCAAAAACTATAAGGGATCTTCGTTGAATAAAATAAAGGTGATGTGCTTATTCCATTCGTCGGGTGAATCCCCCAGCCACAGAAAAAATTGGGACCTATGGAGCAGAATTTCCCGATTTCAGAGTATGAAATGGTTGAATTGATAGAAATATAGGTGTAATCACCAATTTTTACCTCTCTAAGATCGTACGGATAATCAATTCTTGTTTTATTTCCCAGTGTACAATTCTCCATGGTCACTCTTGCCAGGTAATATCCGGTTGAACGTCCTTTTCGGATGACAGGTTCAGAAAGGAGGGGGATTAAAACCGGTTGGAACAGTTTTCTTAAAATATTGATGCACTGTTTTTTAAATCTATTCATTCTTGAAAAAATCTCTTTTAAATTTCTGAATCTTTTCTTTGAGGATAAACCTTGTTAATTCACTGTACACCATTTTTTTTAAAGACAATGGTCCCTGGTAGAATCTTTTAACCATTTTCCTAACCACCCTGTTTTCTTTTACAGCTATTTTTCGCACACTTATATGGTCAGCCAGATTAGTCACAGTGAATTTGTCTACATGCGGGCAGTTGGAACCTGAATCATCAAATCCAATGTTATTGGTCAGAGAAATGCCTGGATACAAAGTATATCCGTTTTCCATAAGCAGTATGCCATGCCATTTGATAAACCAGCTTCTCAGTTCACCTGTAAGATTTCTTACCAGTTGGCGTTGAAGAAAATCACCCCCAAACTTGTTGAATCTATGCCATCCCCTGGCTGTATTAAAACGGTTGTAAATATATTCTGTATCATTTGTATAATAACTCCATGCCCTTTCCCAGGTTCCCCATCCACCTCCGGGATACGGAACATTAAAAAACAGGCTTTCCGGTAATTTTACTGTGTGCGGATACATATATCCCGAAATATGCATTACCCTCTTCTCATTTTCATAAAAATCAAGGGCATCATTCATGTATTCCAGAAACCCCGGACTTGTAATAACATCATCTTCCAGAACAATGATTTTCTTGTGCTTTTTTACCACTTCGGTCACACCTCCTTCTATGGATTCCGCCAAGCCTTTATTGTATGGGGACTCCCTGATAATCACTTTTTTAGACCACTTTTCAGACCGGATTACCTTTCGAACCTGCGCAATTTTTTTTTCTTCTTCAATGCCTTTCTCCGGACGGGGACCATCGGAATAAATGTACAACAGGGATTCATCTGCCATCCGGTTTTTTGACAAAGCCGTTAAAGTCTGCAAGGTATGAGATGGACGGTTATAAACAAACACCACAATGGGTGATAAATCTCTGACCATAGGAACTAATTGAGCAACAGTGAAATCATGCGGTCCGCCAGCATGGAATTGAAAAAAATATGGTCTGCAATAATGTTTTTGTAACGATATTCTTTATTTAACTCATGGATAAAACTAAAAGGCGGTGTAAAGCCCTTTTTGGGTGCTTGCAGAATATAATCTGGTAAAATCTCTTTTAAGGTCTCTTTCATAAAAAACTTTGGAATCTCTTCCCGGTACTTCATCTCAACCGGGAGTGAAGAAACAAGTTCCACCAATTTATAATCAATAAGAGGAGATCTTATTTCCAATGAATTTCCCATTCCAAGCCTGTCTGCCAGATAAAGGCAAAGTGTGGTCATAAAGGTTTCGAAAGTAGAAGCGTAAATTTGATCTATTTCACATTGTCCATCCTGGTAGGAATAATGGACATCCAAATCCTTAAAGGAAATCTCTTCACCGTTGTACTTCAGACGAGCGTTTGAAACAAACTTAATATAGTCATTATATGTCCAGGGCACAGTAGTTTTATCATTGATCTGACAAGGATATCCAGCCTGAAGAACATATTTCCAATTGGTGGCCATGAATCTCAGAAAGGCCAGTTTTTTTCTGAATCCTTTCCAGGGAAAAAAATTCTGATGCTCTTGTTTGATTTTGAGCGATCCGGCGATTTTATTTGATTCAGGGTAACCATAAAAAAGCTCATCTCCGCCCAGACCGCTCAGCAGAACTATAAAACCAAGTGATTTTGCCTTTTTGTAAAGTGCCCATTGTGACATGGATGCCACATCGGCAACCGGTTCATCAATATAACGGGAATATTCATCAAATAACTCCCTGAAATCATCCAAATCCAGTTCCACTTCATGGTAAACCAGACTTTTTTCCTTTGCAAAGCGCCTGGCTGTTTCCCTTTCATCACAGGCATGATCCCCCTTATATCCGGCTGTAATCACATGAACCTCCCGGCCACTTTCTCTGGCCAAAGCGGCAATCGCACTGGAATCAATGCCTCCGCTTAAAAGCACTGCTACCGGAACATCACTCCTCAGGCAAATGTTGACAGATTCTCTCATCAAACGCAGGGTTTCTGACCTGGCTTCTTTGAAAGATCCGGTGAAATGCGGGGTAAGTTCCCGTTTCCAGTACCGGTGAAATTCAGGTCCTTTTTCGTCAACCAATGCATACTCTCCGGCCTGTAAGCGTTTAATCTGCTCAATCCATGTGTTTTTCAAATCCAGGGGATAGTTATAGCGGATGCATTCTGCCAGTGAATGCGCATCTATTTGTTTCTTATCTAGAAAATGCTTCAGAATAGTTTTTAGTTCGGTACAAAAAACAATTCCCGTGGGAAGAAAGGAATAGTACAGTGATTTCTCGCCAATCCGGTCTCTTGCCGCCAATAATTGCTGCTTCCGGTTATCCCATAGGCAGAAAGCAAACATTCCTCGCAGATAATCCAGACAATGAATCCCATACTCCTCATAGAGATGAAGAATGGTCTCACTGTCGGTGTCTGAGTTGAAAAAATGTCCTTTTGCTTCAAGCAATCTCTTCAGTTCGATATAATTGTATATTTCTCCATTGCAAATAAGAACCAGGGATTTATCTTCATTAAACAAAGGCTGCCGGCCTTTCTGCAATCCAATGATGGATAGCCGGGTATGTGCCAAACCACATATTTCATTACACCAAAGTCCCTCATCGTCAGGACCACGATAGTGCATTTCGCGGTTTGATAATTCAAGTTTGGACCTGTCCTGCTGGTCGAAAAATGTAAACTTGTAGAGTGCTGTTATGCCGCACATAATTTTTTCTTCATTGCAGAAATTTTTGTTGCCAATGCAAATAAACCCGTTATCAGCGAATAAAAAATCCTTTTCGATTTAATCCAGTATAAGGCTTTCATCTCATTGCGTTCCTTCCTATATTCCTCATAATCAGGAATAAATAATTGAAGAAACGGATTTGATATTATTTCTTCCATCTCTCTTTTATATGCTTCAGAATTCAGAAGTTTACTGCTTATGCCGTCCAGATTATAATCAGATATTACGTTCTCAAGGGTTTCTGTTGAACTGTTCTGAAGGACAATGGTACGATACCAGAAATCAATATCAGCGTTAAAGCGGAAATCTTCCCTGTACAACCCATGCTTTTCAAACATTTCCCGTTTGATAAAAGTGGCCTGGTGTGGTAATCCTGTCCAATACAAATACCCAAAGGTTAACTTGGATGGTGGAGATGTTACATGAACAATTTTTCCATTATCCGATAACCTGCACCTGCCCAACAAAAAGTCTGCAGCATGTTCCTGACTGAAAACATCCATTAAAACATGGTTGTCAACCAGAAAATCGCCTGAATTCAGAAAAAGCAAATATTCACCCACTGACATTCGGATGCCTTTATTCATGGCTTGATAAATTCCGGAATCTGGTTCCGATTTCCAATGGATATGCCTGTCAAATGAATAATGAAGTTCCTGAATCAACTGAACGCTTCCATCTGTTGATCCTCCATCCATAATGATATACTCAAAATCCGGATATTCTTGAAGAATAACACTTTCCATGGTTTTACGTAATCTGGATTCATTATTGAGATTAATGGTGATGATGGATACTTTGGTCATTGTTTAGTTCAGCAAATCCTTGTAAAGTTTAGTGTAGTAATATGCCTGTCCCTGAGGAGAGAAACGCTTTACTGCATCGTTTCTAATTTCATTTTCACTAAAGAGACCTGAGTTTTCGTAAAACCATGAAATACTTTCTGCCAGGCTCATAGATGTCAAATCTTCCGAAAGGATTCCATTCACACCGTTGGTAATCACTTCCGGAATTCCTCCTGTTTTGAAAGCAATGACCGGTGTTCCGCAGGCAAGCGATTCCAGCATCGTATTGGGCAGGTTATCTTCCCTGGAGGGAATGACCAGGGCATCGACGGCAGAATAAGCCACAGCCATTAATTTTTCATCGTTAATTTTCCCCTGGTAATTAATGCCAGGGATAACTTTAGCTGTTATGCCAGTGATCCCGATAACGCAAATGAGCATGTCGGGTATGTTAATTAGGGCATGTGCTTCCACCAACAAATCAAATCCCTTGCGGGGATTGTTAACCTCTTCGCTGACAAACAGTAATATTGTTTTATTGACCGGCCAATTCAATACTTCCCGGCAAAAAGCCTTATTTAAGGGTTTGAAAACATCTGTGTTAACACTATTTGGTATGCAATAGTTTCTAAAACTGCCAAACAAAGCACTTCTTTCGGAGCAGGATTTCATCCAATAAGATGGAGCAACGGGAATGAGGGATACGTCTTCCAGGTATTTTTTCTTATATTTCTGATCCATCCAGGCGATATCAGGATCTTTGGCCCCGGCTAATTGGGGACAATTCCTGCATTCGCTTTCAAATTTATAGCATGCATTGCTGAAATGACATCCTCCCGTGAAAGGATTCATATCGTGTAAAGTCCAGACGATAGGTTTCCGTAAACTTTGAAAAGATTTAAAATCAAAAAAACGGGAACACCAGTGTAGATGAATGACGTCTGCCTCTTTGCACAAAATGTTCTCTGAAAGATCATAATCCGAAGGATCCAGGGAAAACATTCCGGAATTGACGTTCCTTCCTGCAATTTTTTTTTCATTTTCCGCAGATCTCGTTTTCATGCGGATTATTCTGTTCCAAACTGAAATTATCTTTCTGATAAAATAATTCAGTTGCTTCTTTTTTGTATCCTGTACACTGTAAAATCCTGGAATACCAATATTTTTCTGTTCCAGGAATAGCATGGAACTATCAACTCCCTGATCCAGTAATGCCTGATGAAGCCTTATAGCAGCAACTGCCGCCCCCCCATAATCCCGTGTGTTTATATGAAGAATCTTCAATTTCCTCTTATCCCATAGACGTTTAACTGCATCTCTTTCCCTGCATCCGTAATGACTTCCCGGAATGGATTTTCGGAACTAAGTCCAGGATTGGACAAATAATACCTGAATCCAGCATCTTTCAATATGGCGAGCAAATTGTCAAGATTCTGTAATTCTCCCGAAAGGGAGTGGTATTCAATAAAAATCCTTTTAACCTGTCTGAGCTCTTCCCGGCAATCGTTGAGTACCGGAAATTCTGCACCTTCTATGTCTATTTTTAACAAATCAACGGATTTCCCTTCCAGAAAATTTTTCAATCGGACGGCGCTAACCAATATTGTACTTTGTCCACTATTGTCATCCACGATTTTTCCCCCGTCGGCTCCATCTGGTCGAAAATATAGTCTGGTTTTATCAGACCATAACGCTTTATTCATCACTTCAATACCTTTCCATCCTGCGAGGGTGATGTTTTCGCATAGCGTATTATGGGATTCAGTGTCAGGTTCAAATCCCAAAATCATTGACTCAGGATACAATTTCTTGAAGTAGGCAATGCTTAGGCCGATGTTTGTTCCACAATCAATGATATATGGCTGTTTAGAATCTGCTTTAAACCAGTAGATCTCTTTCTCGAAAATTTCATGGTACATAAACAGAAAAGAAGCTGAGTCGATAAACCGGAATGGGAATCCGGGCAAATTAGTTTCTCCCGTGATATAACGTGGGATTTTTTTGATGCGCTCTTTCTCTTTATGAATCCATTTTTCGCGTTTATTTTTTTTCCTAAATCCTGGATTTATGATTGGCGACAAACTTTTTCGCAGTTTTAGAGGTATAATTTTTCTTCTGTAATAAGTCCCATCTTTTGGAGGAGCATAAAGATCGGTGTAAAACTTAATCATCAATCGTTTGGCTGCAGGAGATTCTATTAGTTTTGTTTTTTTTACCGGTATTACCTCCGCGAGGTGATCCCAGTGAAACGCCATTGAAATACCACAATTTCCCCCGGTTAAATCATGTCCGATATTGTTGGTCAGGGAAGGCCAGGGATGAAGTGATAAACCATTCCTTAGAAACATACTGGCATACCATTTTACAGCCCAGGTCTCTTTATTTCCGGAAATGTTGTCCTGAAGTTGTCTGCTGAAATCGACACTGTTTTGAAGGTCAAATTCTTTTAACCTGCCTGAATTGTAAATCTCCCTGAATAATGACTTAGCATCGTCCCTAAAATATGCCCACCGGTTTTTCCAGGTTGCCCAACCCCAGCAGGAAGCTGTATTGTAGAAAAATGTGGGTGGAAGTTTCCCTTTCACCGGGAACATATATCCGGAAATATGCATCACCTGTTCTTCTTCTTCATACAAATCCAGGGCTTCGTTCATGTATTTCAGAAATCCGGGAGAAGTGACCACGTCGTCTTCCAGTACAATGACCTTACCGAATTGGTTTACAACTTCGGTCACTCCCGCAACTACGGATGTTGCCAATCCCCGGTTTGTTTCAAATTCTATTAATTCTACACTTCCACACCATGGTTTCTCTCTTATAATGGCCCTGACTTCTTCGGTTTTTGCCCGTTCTTCAAAACTATTACCCTTTTGCCCGTCTGCATAAACTATAAGTTGTGTTGCATCGGCCAGAGCATTAGCATGCAAAGCCTCCAGCGTCATCCGGGTGTGATGGGGTCTGTTGTAAACAAATAAAACTACAGGAGAAAGCACTGTACTCATTCCGGTTTTGACAATCTGAAAAATACCGTGTTTATGGTTTTTGCATAAAAGGAATAACCTTTTTCATGCATGAAATTATAAAGATCGGAGCGAAGAAGCTTATCTGCCTCAAAATCAAGAAATTCTGTGAGAACAACCCTGGGTTTGTATAAGTTCCAATCATTAGACCTTAGAACATTCATTTCATAACCTTCCACATCAACTGATAAATAATCAATAATCTGTCCTTCTGGAAGATGCTCTTTTAAGATTGATCCCAATTTTTTTGTGGTCAATCTCTTTTCAGAAACCACAAAATGCTCTTCCTTCTTTTGATAAACCCTAACCAGGTTTTCAGAGAAAGTGCTTAAAGCAGAGTCATTGAATATGTAGAAAATTGATTCCTCTTCAGCATTTGAAACAGCAATTTCAAGGTTGATATCTTCCGGACGTACTTTCCGGAACTCTTCCATGCTCCCGGGAAGGGCATCGATATTAATTCCTCGCCACCCCTTTTGATAAAAAAACATCGTATTGGAAAACCTCAACGGATGATGCGCGCCTATATCTACATAAAATCCTTTTTCACATTCTTCAAAGATGCGGGCAAGGATCATATCTTCTCCTTCTTGCGACCATGAGGTTTTGTGCCAGGTAATTTGTGGAACAGCTTTTTTCTTGCCAAAGAAAGAATTAATATTCATTTGCAAAATTCAGATTGTCAAATGATACTCCATTTCCCCCGAATCAACAATGGTCCCAATCCACTGTGGTTATGATGCCCTGTCCCATAAAAATCACCATTCAAAACATCAATATAACCTACTTTTTCATCAGGGTAATCCAACTCTTCTCCATTCCTGATCACCCGTAGTCCAATCCAGTACCTCCCGGATGAAAAGGGGAATTTATCAATGGTGCAACTGATGGCTCCTCTCTTTTTTTTAATATCAAATACCTCGTTTGTGAAATCACTGTACAGAATACTCAATACATCACCATACTGGGTATGAATTGAAAATCCGAGACTTACATTGTTAAGTGTATTTTCTTGTTCCTTTTCATATTCAAAATTAAGTGTGACCTTTTCGCCTGAGACAACACTTCTATCTTTTCTATTTTTGTCATAGCCTGTGAAAAAATTCGTAATAAGCAGATCTTTCGATCCCCTCCTGGGAATATTACGCAAATCATTTTTGACCACTTGTTCTTTTTGGAGGTAATGAGCTATTACTATCTCACTTTCACCCAGTTCAGCAGGTTTCCCATCTTCCAAAAGCAAACTTCGCGGACATAAGTTAATGATTGAAGCCATATTATGACTCACAAACAGCACGGTTCGTCCCTCTCCTTTGGAGATATCTTGCATTTTGCCGATTGCTTTTTTCTGGAATTCGGCATCCCCGACTGCCAGCACTTCATCCACCACGAGGATCTCCGGTTCGAGATGGGCGGCGACGGCAAAGCCCAGACGAACGGTCATGCCAGAGGAATAGCGCTTTACGGGGGTGTCGATAAAGGTTTCTACGCCGGCAAAGTCAACGATCTCGTCCAGTTTCCGGGTGATCTCAGCCTTGCTCATGCCCATGATCGCGCCGTTCATGTAGATGTTCTCCCGGCCGGTCATCTCGGGATGGAAGCCGGTGCCCACCTCCAGGAGAGAGGCGATCCTGCCTCTTGCTTTTACGGTTCCGGTGGTCGGAGCGGTGACCTTCGACAAGATCTTCAGCAACGTGCTCTTGCCGGCGCCATTTTTACCAATAATACCCAGCACTTCACCTTGTTCGACTTCCAGATTGGTGTCGCGGAGAGCCCAGATGTAGTCCTTAATGGTACTTCCCCCTTTGCCGGAATTCTCTCCGATCTTAAGGTAGGGATCTTCTTTACCACGGATATTCATCTGAACCCAACGATTCATGTCATGGGATAAGGTACGGGTGCTTATTAGACCAAGGCGGTACTGTTTACTTAAGTTTTCTATTTTGATTGCTATTGGCATGAATTCTTTTTTGGTCCGCGAATTCCCATTATTCAATTCTTATATCATGAAAACCTTAAGCTTGTATTTTAATTAGCGTCAATTAGCGTAATTAGCGGACAACCAATATGTCTTTTCTTTCGTCCGCGGATTACACGGATTGTACTTCTTATTCTCGTGAACTTCGATGCAACTGCCAATTATCCTGTAATTTCCTCCTTAAAACAATATCTCAGTCACATCAATTCGTCTGAATTCGCGTAATTCGTCAGACAGTATCCATAAACGACCGCTGGACCTTGTTGAACACGATTATTCCAATCCCAAGGATGGCCACCATGAATCCGAAGGAATACGCCAGGTGTCCCCATGAAAAAGTGGCAACACCCATGGTCCCATATTTGAAAGCTTCAATAATGGAGGTTACCGGATTCAGCGCCATGATCCACTGCTTGTCGGGTGAAATGGTACTTAGCGGATAGATCACTGGAGTGGCGTACATCCACAACTGCACGATAAAGGAAAATAAAAAGGTGAGATCGCGGTATTTGGTGGTCATCGACGAAATCAATATACCAAAACCTAATGCCAGTCCGGCTAACATCAATATCAACAGCGGGAGCAACAGCACATAGACCGTAGGACGCACCTGCACCCCCATTACCAGGTAATAGAGATAAACTGCCACGAACAGAAGGAACTGGATCCCCATCCGCAGCAGGTTGGAACTCACTGTCGCCAACGGAACCACAAGACGGGGAAAATAGACCTTCCCGAAGATATGCTGGTTGGCGATAAACGTCGATGAGGTTTTGTTCAGACAGTCGGAAAAGTACTGCCAGCAGACAATTCCCGCCAAGTAAAAAAGAGGCTGGGGGAGACCGTCGGTGGAAATTTTGGCGATTCCCCCGAAGACCACCATATACATTATCGTGGTCAGTGCCGGCTGGATAAAATACCACAGCGGCCCCAGGATGGTCTGCTTATACTGGGTAACGATGTCGCGCCGTACAAACATCGACCAGAGATCGCGGTACTGCCAGATCTCCTTAAAGTCGACATGCAGGAGCTTGTCCTTGGGTTTGATGACGGTAGTCCAGGTTTCTTCCATTCGAATGGCTGGTTAATCAGGATGAAATTGGCTGAATCTCTTTAATGCTTCGCCCCGTCAGTCCCAGCATCATTAGTCCGACGAGGTGGTATTCTTCAGCCATCAGATCCTTGCAAATGTATCATTTTTGAGCAAGATTTGTTGAATTAACAGACAAAACCACATAAACCCCAACGTGTATTTTTTGTAATATCCCTATGTTTACGGCATTAATAAATTCGTTTTAGATTCGACGGATTAATTAATTCGCTTATTTTTGTTTTAAAACTGAAAATAGTAAATCGGGAAGTACAAAAACCAGGATGCCTGATGATAAAAACCCTTAAAATAGCGGTGCTTTTGTTGCTTTTTGCAGGATTTGGGAATATCGGTTTCGCTCAGGTGAAAGGACCCAGCGGATTAAAATGGTATTCCTGGAATGCCTCCGGGGGATTCATGGCGCCCGTTGATCCGTTTAAGACCGATCTGGGCAACGGAATAGAACATGGTTATCGTTTTTCAGGTACTCCGGGATTTACATTTTCCCTGGCAAAACCTCTGACCATTGCCTTTAATCTGGGAGCTGAACTTGAAGATCACCGGATCGACGGTGACCTCGATTATGGCGATCCCGATCTGGTCAATCCATTGTACAATACACGTTTTCGTACCTACAGCCTGTTTGGGCAGTATTACCTCTTTCCGAACACCAATATCAACCATTTTTTGATGGCAAAAATCGGATATAGCGGAGTTAACATGGCCAGGGGTGGAAAAGATCTCAGCCGCACCATACCTGCCGATTTGTGGGAATGGGTGATTACGGGGGGATATGGTATCACCTACCATATGGATCCTAATTTTTCGGTGAACCTCTATGGCGAATTTTCTCCTGTCAGAAACCGCTACCTTACCCGGCTTTTCAGTGATGTGGAAAGTAAGAACCTGCCCATGGCCCGCATTGTCCTTTCACTTACCGTCCATACCGATATCCGGGTCTTTTTCCCGTTTTCCAAAGCCAGGCGGTTCACCACGCAATACAAACCGGAAATGTATATGCCTTTTTACAAGGAAAGAAAAAGGAAAAAGAACTGATTTAGCGAATTTACCGTAGTTCTCAGATAATCCCCAGGATTTTCTTTTTGCCCGATAATTGATTTTTTGGTCTGGTGTATAAAGGTTCTTCCTCCAGGGGCAGCCGGAATCCAATCTCGAACCGGGAGCCGGCGTTAAAAGAGTGACAGATTTTTACCGTTGCCCAACGAAAAGGGTAAAATCCTATTCCCAGATCCTTTCTGGCATGTTTTAATCCGCCCCGGGCAAAATATCCGCGCTGGGTAAGGAAATCTAATCCCGTATATACATAAGCAAAATCATTGACCGAAATGGTCGGTCCCATTACGATGGCAGGAACGACAGGATCGAGTTCAATCATGGCAAATCCGCCGAAGCGTTTCAGATACAGATTGTTAAAAGTCGTGCTGATGGTGAATTTCTCATATTTATGGTCCCAGATATACCCTCCGGCCATGTCCATACAATTGATCAGCCGCTGCCTGCCGCGGAAAACCAATCCATTGTAGCGGCGCTGCCCCCCGGCTTCGAAAAACAATACCATCAGCAGAAACCCTATGAATAAGTACTTTTTCATGGTTGATGATCAATTCTGCAAATGTAAGGTTTTTGGTTATTTGTAGAATATAAGATATTAATTCTCTTTGCTATCTTTACGACATGATTTTTCTCAACAAAATAAAACGATTTGGATTGTTCGGGACACTGATGCTTGCGTTGGGTTCATGCAGTTCGCCGCTGAAGCAGATGACCTATATGCATGATGCAAAGCTTGATGAATTGTATCCCCGGATGCCCCTGCCACCACCCTATACCATCCGCCCCAATGATCAATTGTATATCAGTGTGGTTTCCGAAAACCGGGAAGAAACGACTTTTCTGAACCTTTCATTTTCAGTGGGTGTTGGAGGGGCCTATGGCATGGAGTTGTTGACCTATCTGGTCGATGAAAACGGCAACATCAGCTATCCCAAACTGGGAGAGGTTTATGTTGCGGGGCTGACCCTCCTTGAAGCACGGGATAAAATTCAGAAACTGGTTGACCACTACGTGCTGAATACCTCCGTGGTGCTAAAACTGGCCAATCGTACCTTTACCGTTCTGGGTGATGTGAACGGAGGAGGCCTGATCCAAATGCCCAAAAACCAGTATACCATCTTTGAAGCCATTGGGGCCGCCGGAGGCGTATCCGACGGGGGAAACCGCCAGAAAGTGCGGCTGATCAGGGAAACACCCGAAGGAACCCGGATCGTTAACATCGACCTGACCGACGATGCCCTTCTCTCTTCCGATTATTACTACATCCTTCCCAACGATGTGATTTACGTGGAGCCCAACAATTACCGCGTTTACAGCACCCGTACCCTTCCCTGGCTCAGCCAGGCTTCCTTTGCAGCATCGCTCCTTACTACGGCATTCCTCATCCTAAACCTTTTCAAATGACGGAATATAACGATACCGACAGAACCCAGGATAGTGCAGCACAGGAAGAACTTCCGGTATTCAACTACAAACGGCTGGTCAGCGAACTGATCTCCCACTGGTATCTCTTCGTTCTCTTTATTGGCATTGGACTTGCCGGGGCGTGGCTCTACAACCGGTATACCACCACCATGTATTCCGCCCGCGCCAGCATTATGATCCTCGAAGAGGGATCCACCACCTTCTGGCGGCAGGCAGGGGGGTTTTCTGGGGAGGCATTGCGGGGTTTCGGAACTTCCTACCAGGGGATCCAGAACCAGATGATCATCATGAAATCACAGCCGGTGGTGGCAAAAGCCATCAGGGAACTGGGATTCGAGGTGAGCTACCACAATGAGGGCAAGTTGTCGACGGCTGAAAATTATACCGATGCAGCCTTCCGGGTGGAATGGGACCGTAACCACCCCCAGTTGATTGGATTTGACTTCCGGATTTCAGTACACCCCGATCGCTCCATTACCCTTTCCGGATTTGGAGAAGGGGTGGGAGTTTATAACTATTCTGAAAACAGGGGGGCCGGTTATTTCCCGGAAGTGAAAATTGAACAGAAGGTGCAGTCGGGCGAAGAGGTTGTCATACCGGGGCAGTGCAGCTTTAAAATCAACCTGAATGAAGGGTTTTTCCCACCTGTTACCGACTATTTTTTTTTCAGATTCCATACGCCTGATGAACTTATAAACGCTTACCGCTCGCGAATGACCGTCAGCCTTCGCGACTGGGAAACCTCCATCGTCGACATCGACCTGAAGGATTACCACCCACAGAAAGCGGTCGACTTCCTCAACAAATTGGTGGAGGTTTACCGTATTGACAACGTGGAAAAGAAAAACCAGTACGCCGACCAGACCATCAACTTCATCGAATACCTCCTCGAAGGGGTGAGCGATTCGCTAGCAGTAGCCGAGGGGGAACTCCTTTCGTTCCAGTCACGGAACCGGATCTTCGACATCGGATCGCAATCCGGACAACTCCTTTCGGAGATGAGTGAACTGGACAGTAAAAAGCAGGAGCTTGAAACGCAGAACAAGTATTACAATTATCTAAAGACCTATATCCTGGAAAACCGTGACGTAGGCTCCATCCTGGTTCCATCGTCCGTGGGAATCAATGATCCGTTGCTCAGCGGCCTTTTGTCGCAGTACAACCAGCTTACCGTTGAAAAATCGAAGATGTCTGATGTGCTGATCAGTCCGCGGCTTACCCAACTCAACGACCAGCTCGGAAATGTTAAGGAAGCCATGCTGGAGAACATCAACAACATCGTTGACCACAACCATCAAATGCTGGCTGACCTGCAGCGCCGCACCGCCATGGTGGAAGCCCGCGTGGGCAAACTTCCGGTCACCGAACGCGACCTTTTCAAAATCGAGCGGCGGTACAACATGAACAACGAAACCTACACTTTCCTCCTCGAGAAACTTTCGGAGGCCCAGATTGCCAAAGCTGCCAACCAGCCTGAAAGCCAACTGGTGGAGTCGGCAAGCTCCATGGGTGCCATCGGACCTGAGAAAAACAAGGCTTACTCCTACGGCCTCTTCGCAGGTATCGTACCCCCGGCGCTCTTCGTGCTCCTGCTGGTGCTTTTTAACAACAAGGTGATCAGCAAGGAAGATGTCGAAATGTTGACCTCCCTACCGATCCTTAACATGGTTTTCTTTAACAAGCAAAAAGAACCAACCATGACGCCGGTGCTTGACAAGCCCAACAGTCCTGACAGCGAAGCATACCGAAGTTTACGCGGAAAGCTGGACCTGATGACCAAGGGAAAGGTCAAACCGGTGATCGCCGTCTCCTCGACGGCTCCCGGGGAAGGGAAGACCTACACCTCCATCAACATCGCCTCTTCTTTCGCGCTGACCCGCAAAAAAACCGTGCTGGTGGACTTCGACCTCCGCAATTCGCGCATCAACCAGGATTTTGAACTTGATGCCTCCAAAGGGGTGGTCTCCTACATCCTGGGAAAGGATTCCCTGGCGCAGATCACCCATCAGGTGAAGCATCCCAACTTTTTCATCATCCCCGCAGGTCCCATCCCGCCCAACCCGGGAGAGATGCTCATGGACGAGAAAATCGGAAAACTCCTGACAGAGTTAAAGGAGATCTACGACGTGATCATTATAGACTCGGCGCCCATAGGCTATGTGACCGACCTGTTCCAGATTACCGACCAGATCGACTCCACGGTCTTCGTGATCCGCGACAGCTATACCAACCGGAAACTCCTTAAACAGGCCCTCGACGAGATCAAAATGTACCGGATCAAGGGGGTGGGGATTATCATCAATGCCATCAGGACCACGGGCGGACTCTTCCCGGCTTACGTGCTGAGTTATGTGAACGGCTACCGCTACGGATACGGCTATGGGTACGGTGATTATGGCTATGGGTATGGTTATGGTTATGGGTATGGCGGCTACGGCAGTAAACACAAGCGGAAACGGTTCCGGCTGATGCCGCCGAAGGTGGAGGTGGAGGAAACCAACGGCAACGGAAATCACCATGGGAGACCGGAGATGTCATAAGGTTGAGGCTAAGATGAAGAACCGGTAAAGGCTCAGAGGGATAACCCGAAGGGTTTAAGGTATATATAATAGATTACAAAAAAAGAAGAAAGTGCATATAATTACCATCTTAGCGGTAAAATATTGCATAAAGATCTGCTTTTTATATTAAAAAACCTATATATACTGCTATAACAATACTTTTTCGTATGCTTGATCCCGATATTTTGGCAGCTACCATCAAAAAACACCGCAAAGCGGCCGGTTTAAGCCAGCTTTAGCTGGCTGAGTTGGCAGGCGTTGGCAAAACCGTGCTGTTCAACCTGGAGAAAGGAAAAGAAACCATCAAGCTCGATACGTTGAGGAAAATCCTCAAAGCACTGAATATCAGGGTGCAGTTGACCAGTCCGTTCATGAATCAGATTTATAACCATGAGAAAAGCCATCATATCTGTTGATGATCAGGAGGCAGGGGTGTTTATTGAAATTGAACCTGGCAAAAAATATCGTTTCGTGTACAATCCCGGTTATCGGGGAAATCCCGTATCTCTGACTTTGCCAGTCAGACCGGAGGCGTTTGAATTCGACACTTTTCCTCCCTTTTTTGACGGATTGCTTCCGGAAGGGTATCAGGTGGAAGGATTGCTGAAATTCAGCAAGATCGACCGGAACGACCTGTTTTCCCAACTTATGGCTGTAGGAGAGGACATGGTTGGCAACACTACGGCAAAGGAGGTGTTGCTGTGAACCGGTGTCCCATAACCTGTGAACCGTGCGGAAACCAGCTCTATAGTACGAAGGGCTTAAGGTTGTTGTCTCCTGCGCTGAAAGATCTTACCAATCTGGACCTTTCAGCAGGAGATTTGAGGGCTGAAGCGATGGTGAGGGCTTCATAAATGTCGGTCCAGGGAGTTCAACCCAAACTGAGCGCTATTCTGAACATCAAAAAAGGAAGGTTCGACATCGGCCCGCATTCGTCAGGAAATGGATCTGTTTCTGAATTGGTTCAATGAAGAATCTAAATTAGATGCCGTATTAAAAGCAGCGATTGCACATTTCTGGTTTATCATTATACATCCTTTCGATGATGGTAATGGCCGCATAGCAAGAACTGTCTCTGATATGTTATTGGCACGTTCAGAGGAAAATCCCCAAAGATTCTATAGTCTTTCAAACCAGTTACATACGGAGAAAAAGGTTTATGATTAGGTTTTGCAAAAAGTCCAGCATAGCAGTGGTGATATAACTGAATGGTTGCATTGGTTCTTAACTTGTTTGTATCGTGCATTGGAAACTACAGAAGTAACGTTAAAGAAAGTTCTTCAGAAAGCAGATTTCTGGGACAAACATAAAGAAACCGTTTTAAACCATTGGCAAAGACACATGTTGAACAAGCTTTTGGATGGATTTGACGGAAAACTTAAAACTTCAAAATGGGCAAAAATAACAAAATGCTCACCGGATACGGCTCTGAGAGATATAAAGGATTTAATTGAAAAAGGTATATTACAACAAGAAGAACCGGGAGGACGAAGTACAAATTATGATTTGGCTGATTACTGAGATTGGGTCCAGATTCTGAAGTTGCCTGAGCAGTGGAGCCAGCTCATCATGTAGAGCAATCCGTCGTAATACCGCTGTCCCGGGTCGAGGGGGAGGGGAGTCTTCCAGAGGGCTTCCACAAATTCGGGAGCGATGTAGTGGGTGGCTGCCAGACTGGTCACCGCCAGGGTGGCAGCCAGTCCGGGCCGGTAATCCGGATTGACCAACTTCCCGTCGGGCGAATAGATGCTGCCATAGCTGTCGAGCTCCTGACGGAAAAAGAAAGCCTGGATGCGGTTGCTCAGCTCCTTCTGGCGCGAATCCTTGCCCCACCAGGCATAATCGACCGCCCAGTTGGAGGGGGTGCGCCAGGAGTCCCACCCGAAATTGGAGGCATTGGGGTTAGAGGACTCCTTCAACGGCTTCCCGTCGAAATGGGCGTAGTCGGAGGAGAGTCCCGTAAAAGTATCGCTGGCCTTCACGAAAAAGTCGCGGCTTGCTTCGGCCGCTGAAGCCCAGAATTCCCGGTCGGCTTCGGGGCCCCAACGCGCCCAGAGTTCATAAAAGGCGGGCAGATGGTACGAGGGATCGGTGAAGTCATTCCCCTCACGGAAGTCGGGGGAAAAGCGGATCATTTTATGTTCCTCGTTGACCATGGCATGTACGGTGCACAGACCTGATTTCGTGGGACCGCTCTTCGTTGCGCGATGCCGCATGGCGGTCAAAATCTTATCGGCCCACGCCTTGTACCCGTAAATCCCCTCGCTGCTGCCCCAGCGGTTGTGAGCGAAATACAACGCCGTCACCATGTACTCCTCACCGTCGGGTGCCGGAATTTCCGATATGGACGTGCCGTCGTGCCTGAGCTGCCGAAGGAAATACCCTTCACAGGGGTGGGCGGGATCGGAGACGTACATATGGGTTACGGCCCAATTCCAGAGGGCGTCAAAATCAACTTTCCGGTCCATCTGCACGGCGATCATCATGCCGTACGACATCCCTTCGCTGCGCACATCGTTGTGCAGAACATCCCGGATGTAAGCCAGCGGTCCGTTCTCATTTCCCCCGGCACGAAACATGACCGCCTCAGTAAGGGTGTCGCCATGGAAAAGTTTTTCATAGGCTTCGCGGGTACGCCTGGCGATCTGCTCTTCGCTGTGGTTGTTCTCGGCGAAGAGGTTGCGGTATTCCCCGGTGGCATAAGCGCCGATGCCATCGGCCGGAATGCCGGAGGTGTCGCGCGGTACCAGGGTCATCCCCCCTGCAAGTTTCACTCCCTTCTGCCCGGAAACGGGAGAATGCGCCGCACCCGCCAATACCAGCGTCAGCAGGAAAACCAGCGTATGGAATAATCTTTTGTTTCTCATAAAGCTGTTCGGAAATTTCGGGTAAATATACATTTTAACGGGAAATGTGAAACTTTGTTGTGTCACAACTGCCCCTTGCAGTCGAATAAATCCACCACCTCCTTACAGTCGGATGCATTCTCCGCCTCCACGGCTGAAACTATGCATTTACCACCTCCTGGCAGTCGAATACATCCGCCACCTCCTGGCATTCAGATGCATCCACCATCTCCTTACAGTCGGATGCATTCTCCGCCTCCCTCTGTCATCAAATGCATTTGTGATCAAAACAAACAGGGCGGAAAGGGTACTCCTCCTGCCGGGAGGAGAATTGCATTGCCGGTTTATCTGGAACGAATTTAAATAAGTGTAAAACGTGCGCCGGATGATGTTTTTGTTGCATAAACAGGTATTTTTATACATCGAAAGTTCTGTGCGGCGGAGGGCATTGTCCGGCAGCGGGATGAAACCGGTTCCGGGGAATTGCCGGGCCGTCGGATTGGCGAAACCAATTTAAAACCATCATGATACGTAACCGAAAATTAGCCGCCCCGGGAACCCCCATCCTCCTCCTGTTGCTGTGCGTGCTCTTTCTGGCTGCCTCCTGCGGAAAGAAAAAACGGTCGGAAGAAATTAAAAACTACGCCTACCAAGAAGAGAGCGTCGAATTGAATCCCCAACTGAAGGCCAAGCTGGACTGGATTAAAGAAGGAACGGTATGCTATGGTCTGGTGGTGGGAATTCAGAAGGACGGAACCTTTACGCGCGGACTTCCCGTGAAATCAAAGGTCCTTGCCTTCACGAAGGACAGCATCAAAATGAAGGCGCTCGAAGCGGTCAGCATTGGCGAAGTTGAGGGATGTGCCAGGATGGGACTGAAAAGGGGAGAGACCTGGTGGGAATCCGAAGGAGACCTTTTCCGAACTAAAGAAGAGGCGGAAGAGTGGCTGGCGGAGAGAGGACTTTTGATAGTTAATATACAATAACACTTTCTCTGAAAATCAGAACTTTGTTTTACTGTGTTGACATTATTAAAAAACCAATAACCGTTTATGAAAAAGAAGAACAAGACGAAAAACTGGCCGAGGATCGGGATACAACTGGCGGTGATCGCATTCGTGCTCTTCCTGGCCTTGCGACATTATGTACTGAAAAACCACGTGGCCGATTTTGAAGCTTACTGTCCCTTCGGAGGGATTCAGTCCCTGGGGAGCTATCTGCTGAACCAGGCGCTTGCCTGCACCATGACCTCCACACAGATCGTCATGGGACTGCTGCTCTTCGCCGGAATTCTGGTCTTCAGCAAGCTCTTCTGCTCCTTTATCTGTCCGCTGGGTACCGTGGGAGAATGGTTAGGAAAACTGGGCGACAAGCTGAAAATCCGCTTCACCATCACCGGCGTCGCCGACCTGGCCCTCCGCATTCTGAAGTACGCCCTCCTCTTCATCGTATTTTACTATACCCTGGGGTCGAACGAGCTCTTCTGCAAGAAATTCGATCCTTACTATGCCACAGCCTCAGGATTCGACACCGATGTCAACCTGCTCTACGCGGTGATCGCCATCGCCATCCTGGTGCTGGGTTCCCTGTTCTCCCGCCTCTTCTGGTGCAAATACCTCTGTCCGCTCGCGGCCTTGTCCAATATCTTTAAGTTCGCCGCCTTCTTTATCATCATCATGGCGGCCTATCTCATCGCCCTGCGCTCGGGGGCGTCGATCAGCTACGTTTGGCCCCTGGCGATCCTCTGCGTGGGCGGCTTCATCATCGAGGTAAGCCGTCTGAAGAGCTGGTTCGTGCCGGTGGTGAAGATCACCCGCAACGCAACTTCATGTATCGACTGCGGCCTCTGCGCCAAAAAATGCCCCCAGGGTATCAAGGTCGACAAGGTTGACGTGGTGCGCCACGTAGACTGCAACCTCTGCAGCGACTGCGTTTTGGTATGCCCCGAGAAAAATACCCTCCAGGTCAACCGCCGAAACAGCCTCAAATGGATCTCTCCCATCGCCACGGTGGTCCTGGTGGCCGCAGGAATCAGCCTGGGCTCCCTCTGGGAACTCCCCACCATTGACCAGCACTGGTTCGACAAGGAAACCATGGAAAAGGCGGAAATATATCAGCAGTCGGGACTCAAAAACATCAAATGCTTCGGCAGCTCATCCTCCTTCGCCAACCAGATGCGCAAGGTAGACGGCGTCCTGGGGGTGGCTACCTTCGTCAAGGAACACCGCGTCAAGATCTATTACGACCCTGAAAAGCTGGATCCTGTGAAAATCCAACAGGCGATGTTCAGTCCCGACAAGATGTTCTTGCGCCCCATGGCCGGAGGCATCGACAGCGTCACCATAGTGACCACCAGCCTTGACAATTTCTTCGACCCCCTTGACTACTCCTACCTGGCACGCCTGCTCCAGCAGTCCACCAATGCCGTGGGACTGGTCTCGGAATTCGGATGTCCGCCCGTGGTGAAGATCTGCTTCCCCGGAGATTCTGCCGTCGATGTGAAGGCGTTGGAAGAGGTGCTGGAAACCGAAAAACTGACATGGGAGACCAATGGTACCCAAAACAGCGTGAAGCTGGCTTACAAGGTGGCTTCCACTCCGGAAATTTCCAGAATACCCACAGGTGAATACGTCCATATGGTCTTCAACCCCTTCGCCCTGAGCTTCAACGACCGGAAGGCATATGACGATTCGGTGATCTCGGTCTACCAGGTCCTCCTGGGACCGAATGCACGGCTGCGCAACCGCTTCAGCTACCTGGCGAGCCACCTCTCCCAGGATGACGGCGTAGTGGAATTCCGCACAGGCCTCAACGGAAATAACCGGGAAGTGGGACTGATCTCCTTCGTCGACACCATGACCAACGCTGCCAACATCTGGAAAGCCCTGGCCGCCGACTCACTGTCTGTCACCTATTCGTCAGGCGAAACCCGTAAGGTAAAGAGCATGTTTAAATTTGACACCGAAGGTGCTCTCCTTCCCAAAGGGGAATAGCCTTCTGCACCTCTCCCTGGTCGGGTCTCCGGCCTGACCAGGGTACTTCTCCTTACCAGGAGGAAAAACAAAAGAAACAACCTTTTAATATTATAGACCATGAAGCAACTCTACTTATTTTTTCTGGCAATTCTGCTGGCAGGGACGACGATTGCCCAGCCGGTATTCAACTGGACCTCCACGGAGATCAGGGCCAAAAAAAACCTTCAAAAAATGACGGTGTCGGGAAACGAGGCGGTGGTGGCGGGCTTCGGACGCTCCTTCGTCAAATCAACCGACAACGGCGCCACCTGGAATGATGTTGGAATTCTGACCCTGGAATTCGACTTTATCGACATGAGCTGGAGCGGAAATTCGGGATACCTGGTGTCAAACCGGAACAAACTTACCGACGGATTCCCCGATTCCTATTCCCCCGGAATCGTCCTCCACTCGCCCGACGCGGGAGCCACCTGGAAAAATGTGGAATTGACGGGCCTCGGATCGGGCGACAACCCGGCCCTCAGCCCCATGGCGCTCCCCAATTTCGGCCTTGACTTCCAGTCGGTGGGATGCGCCAATGACAGCGTGGCCATCCTCTTCCTCCGCTGGATGGAATACAACCCGGAGGCCAACTCGGGATACAACACCCACAGCGGAATCTTCAAAACCTCCGACAGGGGCGCAACCTGGAAAAACCTGAGCGGCGACCTCACCAATACCGTGATCTCCACCATCGTTTTCGACGATACCACCTGCTACATCGGTGGAAACAAAGTGCTGTTCAAAACAGGCGTGATAAGTGATTCCCTAATTTCGATCTTTGCTAACCTGAATACCTCAGGGAACGGGTATATCAACGACATTCATGTGGCAGGGAGCAAGGAACTTTATCTGATCACCGTCGCCCACGGGATCTTCAAATCGACCGACGGGGGCGACACTTTTGAAAAATTTTCCATCACGGGCATCACAGGGGGAAACGACATCTACAAGGTGGATGACAAGACCCTCTTCGTGGGGGGAGGATCGGGCAAGTCGCGGTTCTCGAACGATGCAGGCGCTACCTGGACCGATGCCGGCCTCACCACCTCCATCTGGGAAGTGGGGGGCGTCTTTAACGACTCCCTGGTATTGCTTGCTAAATCGGACATCTACAAAATCAGCCTGGCCAACCTGAAGGCCGGGACCATGACCTGGGTGCCAAAAACCCTGAGTCCCGACAACAACATCCATAAGATGAAGGTTTTTGATGCCGACAATGCACTGCTGATCGGACTGGGCCAGACCTTCCTGCGTACTTTCGACAAAGGGATTAACTGGAAGGAGCTTCCCCTTCCTGAAGTGCCCCTTCCCGACGATAACCTGGATTTCAACGGACTCCGCAATATCGGCGATACCGCCGTGGCCTGCATGAACCGCTTCTATCTGGCGGATTATCCCTCAACGGTAGCGAAAAACGATATTTACTTCCAGGGGGCCATCTTCCGGACTACCGACAATTGGGCTACCTGGACCAACCTCGACGCTGCCTTGATCGGCAAGGACGAGGGAAACGATCCGTCACGGAATCCGCAACTTCCGGTGTGCAACGGCCTCAATACTTCGGCGATTGAATACGTGGGTAACGGCGTCATTCTCCTCTGGGCGCGCTGGTATGACTATTCCGCGACTGAAAGGAGAGAGCACAACCGTGTCTTCCGCTCCACCGACAACGGCAAGAAATGGAGCGTGGTCACCGACGACTTCGGGGGTGTCTTTGTCCAGGATATCCGGTTCCGCGGAGAAACAGGGTATATCGCCGGAAACAAAATCCTCCAGAAATCAACAGACGGAGGAGCCACCTTCACCGACATATACCCGGCATTCAAAGCCGCCGTGGGAGATGACCATTTTATCAATACCGTGACCTTCGGACCCGGAGATGAAATCTTCATCACCAGCACCTCAGCTCTGATCCGCTCTGCCGACGGCGGGACCACATTCGCCAAAGTCAGCGGAAACAGCGGCGGAAATGACTTCTGGCGCTTCGACAGCGATTCCTGGCTGGTGATGGGAACCACCACCAAATCACAATATACCAACGATGCAGGTACGTCTTGGACCTCAGCCAGTACCGGGGCATCCATTTTTGAGATCGGAGGAGTGTGGAACGAATATGTATATGCCCTGGGACAGGGGAAGATCTATCGTACCCCTCTCGAAGGGCTCAACACCGCAGCCCGGATGATCCTGTCGGAGGATGGATTGGCTGTGGCCTACGGCCCCTCCGCCGTGGAATTCTTCTCTCCGGAAAAGCCCATCGAACACCTCCGGGTATGGACTGTCACCGGAAAACTGGTGAGCGACACAAAGCCTGCCTCGAACAGGGCGACGCTCAACTACGGCAGTTTCGTGCCGGGGGTATACATCGCCAGAACCCTGGCAGGAGGAAAGGTCTTCGTGAATAAGATTGTGATTCCATAATTATTAACAAAAAGATACAAAGGAAGGTACAGAGGACACGGAGATATTTCTAAAGTCTAAACCACTAAGGCACGAAGATAACGAAGGACACTAAGATATTTCCAAGAGTTTCAGAGCCTCTTAGGCTTACTTGCTTAAGGGGAAAATGTTATATTTGTGATAACATATTCAGTTATGAATAAAAAACTGATCATTAGCAGAATAAAACAAACCATTCATGATAAGGATCCCAAAGCGGATGCTTTCTTGTTTGGTTCAAGAGCTCGTGGAGATAATCGATCCGATTCAGGTTGGGATATTTTAATTCTTGTTGATTCCAATAAAGTTACTAACGAGATTGAAGATCATTGTCGTGATGGTCTTTACGAAATAGAATTAGATCCAGGTCAAATTATCTCAACTTTTATTTATCCAAAAGATTTGTGGGAATCCAGCTTAAGATACTCCCCTTTGTACAAGAATGTTAAAAAAGAGGCTATCCAACTATGATAGTTAATAGCCGTTCCGAGTATATAAATCACAGGCTGCAAAGAGCTGAGGAATCCTATAACGATGCACTTGTATTAGTTGAAAATGAAAGTTGGAATGGTGTTATAAACTGACTTTATTATGCCTGCTTCTTTGCGGTTATTGCCTTACTATTTAATAACAATATCGAGACTCAGACTCATGAGGGAAGCCGAACACAATTTTGGATTAACGTATGTTAAAACTGGCCTTATTGATAAAAAATTCGGCAAGGTTTATGCAAAGCTCTTTGACATGAGGTAAAAAGGAGATTATGGAGATTTGTATGATTTTGATAAAGAGACAGTTGCTCCATTAATTAAGTCGACCAGAGAGTTTATCGATGAGCTTAAGAAACATATATAAGAATGCAGCCTTTGGGGTTATACTCTTAATTTGCTGTATTATTTTAGTGGATCCAGCTGCGGCCCAGGAGCGGTATGTTGTGAGCGGGAAGATCACCGATGCGGAGACCCGTGAGGCAATTCCTTATGCCAATGTGGTGTTGCAACCGCTTCTGCTGGGGACTTCCACCAACGACAAGGGGGAGTTCCTCATCAGGGGGGTGCCTGCGGGAACCTGCTTGCTGATGGTCACCTATATCGGCTACGAAGAGGTTTCCGCGGAAATCACCGTCACGGGCAACCTGGTGCATAACATCCGCCTCAGGCAGCAGTCGCTGGGTCTCGATGAGGTGGTCGTCACCGCCGAAAATTCCAAGGGCGGCACCACCTCGTCGAAGATCCGCAGCGAAGCCATCAGCCATGTCCAGGCTTCCAGCCTCAAGGATGTCCTCCAGCTGATCCCCGGGAACCTCAGCGAAAATCCCAGCCTCAGCTCGCCTTCCAAAATCACCATCCGCGAGGTGGGCGCCAATACCAACAGCGCCCTGGGGACCGCCGTCATCGTCGACGGAATCCCCCTCTCGAACGACGGAAACATGCAGAGAAGCATCAGCACCACCAATGCAATGGAATCGGTGGCGGGCACGGGAGTCGATATCCGCTCCATCCCTGTCGATAACATCGAATCCATCACCGTCGATGTGGGGATCCCTTCCGCGGAATACGGAAACCTCACTTCCGGGGCCGTCCACATCAAAACCAAGGCCGGCGGATCTCCCTACAGCGTCAAATTCAAGGCTGACCCGCGGACCAAGCAGGGATTTTTCAGCAAGGGATTCCTCCTTCCCGCTGACAGGGGCGTGCTCAATGTCGACGGAGACTACACCCGTTCCTACGGCCACATCACCCGGCGCACCAGCCTCTTTAACCGCGCCAACGGTTCCCTGAAATATTCGCAGACCTTCTTCAGGGAAAGCTCCCCCCTGACCCTCGAAGCCAAAGGCTCCTACTGGAGCACCCTCGACGGCAATAAGTGGGACCCCGACATGCTCCTCCTCGAAGAGAACTATTCGCGCGACCAAAACCTGGGCGGAGCCCTCTCCCTTTCCTGGTCGCTGAACAAGCCGTGGATCTCCAACCTCTCCTTCGACGGAGGATTCTCCCGCACCTGGCAGAAGGGATTTGAAAAACAGTGGGCGGGAAGTTCCTCGGGAGCCACCTTCTTTGCCACATCCGCCACCGACGGGGAATTCCCCGTCAACTATGCCCCTTCGGCTTACTATTCCGAAGTGACTTATGATGGAAGACCCTTCAACCTCTATCTGAAACTGAAGGCCACAGCCTACCGGAAAACGGGATTCATGACCCATAACCTGCTGCTGGGGACCGAATTCACCAGTGCGGGCAACAACGGGGAGGGGAGGATCTTCAATCCTGAACGTCCCCCCGTGGGCCTGGGTACCCGTCCGCGACCCTTCTATGACATTCCCGCCTTGAAACAGTTCTCGCTGTTCGCCGAAGACAAAGTCGTCATCTCCCTGGGAACCACACAACTCGACCTGATGGCCGGCCTCCGGATGGACAACATCCAGCCACGAGGCTTCTTCAACACCGCGGGAAACATCAGCGTCGACCCGCGCCTCAACATCCGCTACCAGCTCCTGAATGCCAAAAATAACAAGCTCTTCAGAGACCTGAGCCTCCGCTTCGGCTTTGGCCTCACCACAAAAGCGCCCACGCTCACCCACCTCTATCCTGACAAGGATTACAACGACATCGTCAGCTTCAACTACTACCCCGACCTGATCGTGGTCACCACCAACGTGGTGCAGGATACCCGGAATCCTGACCTGAAACCGGCACATGGTACCAAAAAAGAGGTGGGCCTCGACTTTTCGGCTGGAGGCGTCCAGGCACGCGTGACGGCTTTCGCGGAAAAACATGAAGGGGGATTCGTGACCGACAATATTCTTTTTCCCCAGTTTTTCAGGGATTACGATGTGCTGGCCGCGGGGTACCACCCTTATTATGTTCCCGGAGAGGGGGTTATGTACCATGACAAGATTACCGGAGAGCCCATAAAACTGGGCTATGAAGAGGACGTGCGCTTTGCCGGGTACTCCCGATTTATGAACGGCAGCGTGCGCATCAAGGAGGGAATCGAATATTCACTCGACCTGGGAAAAATAGAGCCCCTCAGTACTTCCGTCAACATTACGGGGGCCTATTTCCGCACTGAGTCCTATTACATCGACGCCCCTTACTGGGAAAGGATCAACTACACCGTCTTTGAGGAGGGTGTCAGCAAACAGGAGTCCTTTGCCGTCAAATTTCCCGACCAGTACGGCTACGGAACCGTCGACGAACGGCTCAATACCAACGTGGGGCTCAATACCCATATCCCCGAACTGAAGATGATCGTCACCCTGACCACCCAGGTGGTGTGGTTCGAGAAAAATCACCGGGAAATATACCCCTGGAAGAGTAACCTCTACACCCTGACCGAATTGCGGGAGTACCTCGGGATCCCCGACCTTTTTAATACCGAAAGGGAAGGGGACCTCTATTACTATCTGCCCGTGAGCCGCAAAGGGTATGACGATGTGGAAATTCCCTATACGGTGGGGGATTTCAAAGAACCCCTGGCCCAGATGGGCATTGACAAGATGATCGCAACCTGGTTCCCCGAACGGGTGATGCCGCCGTTGATGCTTTGCAATATCAAGGTGTCAAAAGATATCGCCCGGAAATTCCGGCTTTCGTTCTATGCCAATAACTTCTTGAACATCAGACCTCTCCACCTCGACAAGCGGAGCGGTCGCTACGACCGGCGGAATGAAAAGCCTTTCTTCGGCGCTGACCTGAGCATGAACTTTTGAAAGATGAAAAAAATACTTTTTGTATTGTTTGCGATACTGCTGGCCGGCTGTGCTGAATATGAGCTGCCTTTGACATATGACATGGTGGTGGCGGTTTCGTATCCCGCGGAATTCAGCCAGGGCGGTCCGGTGCCCGGGGTGGAAGTCCGGGTGACAAACATCCAGACAGGCCGCCAGTACCTGGCGGTCACCGGAAGCGATGGCAGGGCCCTCTTCCATGTCAGGGGCGGCAACTACAACATCGTGGTATCCCTTTCCGAGGTACGGGAGATCGAAATCGAAGGCTATCCCGTGGAAAAGACGATCCTCTTCAACGGCGCCCTCTCCGGACAGCTGGTCACCGCTTCAGGGGGAAATTTCAGCCTGGTGCTGGGCTATTCTGTAGAGAGCGAAGGATTCATCATCAAGGAACTCTATACCTCGGGGTGCAAAACCGCGGAAGGGAAGAGCTACCAGGCCGACAAATTCGTCGAGATTTACAACAATACCGATAAGGTGCTCTATGCCGACGGTTTGTGCATCGGTGTGGTTCACTCCACCACCACTTACCAGCCCACCCCCTGGGTGAATCCCGACGGCTCCCTGATGGACCGCATTCCCCTCTGGAGTTTCGTGGCCATCGTGCCCGGATCGGGCCGTGAACATCCCATTGCGCCGGGGACCTCCTTTGTGGTGGCCCTTTCGGGACTTAACCACCGTGACGATCCCAACGGAAATCCCAATTCCATCGACCTTTCACATGCAGCCTGGGAGTTTTACGTGGAGGATGGCATGTATGTCGATGTTCCGTCAGTGCCCAACATCCTGATGCAAAGGATAACCTCGGGAACAGCCATGATCTTCGATGTGCGCGGACAGGTGACCATTATCTTCCGGCTCCCCTCCGATGACCTCCAGGGGATATTCACCGATCCCGACAACTTCATGGTACAACCCGGGGGAACCTTCCGGTGCTTCATGGTCCCCTGGGGATGGGTGGTGGACGGCGTGGAAAATGCCCGCCTCGATGACAGGGGAGTTTACAAACGGCTGCCCGATATGATCGACGTGGGCTATATCCAGCACCGCGGTTCACAGGAAAAGGTGGCCATCCGCCGAAAAGTGCTCTCAGTGGTCAACGGCCGTACGGTGTACAAGGATACAAACAACTCGACGGAGGACTTTTTAACAAATGTCACACCGGAACCGGGAGTGATACAAAAAGAATAGAAGGTCAGAAGGTCAGAGTTTCAGAATAAAATATGTGGCAGAACCGTCGGTACGGTGAATATGGCGGATGAGGGTCACACTCTTTTATGAAATGAGAATGCTGGGATTTTTATAAGTTGATTCAAAAAGGTAAGATATGAATGTATATGCTGAAAAAGTCGGAATCATTCAATGGATTGCCGGTCTGGAGGATAAATCGACATTGCGTCAGTTAAAAAAGATGAAGGAACAGTCGGATCTTCCAAAACGTGATTGGATTGATACGATTCCCCAAAAGGAACGCATGACGATACTTCAAGGATTAGAGGATTCTGCAAATGGAAGAGTTCAATCACCCCTGGAGGTTCGAAAGAAATATGAATAATAAACTAGGGAATGGTTAGAACGCAGTTCAAGATCTGTATATTTTTTATGTTATGGGCTGTAAGCTTTCTTTCTGAGGCTCAGGCGCAGCCCGCTCATTCCGCGCCGGGTGACAGGATGCCGGCGGAAGTCGTTACTGTGCAGGGCGACTCCGTGGTGCGGACCGACACCCCGCTCTTTGCCTGTACATCGGTATCGACAGGGAAGATCATGACACTGCACTGTCCGTGGTCGGAATCGCAGAACGCCGCTTCTCTGCTGTGCCTGGACTGCCGCGATAGGGTGGCCTCCGCATGGATGGGCTTCCGGCACACGTCGGGAGACTACCGCCGATTCCAGGAACCTGAGGAATCGTCCCGTTACGGCTTTTTTACCAACGGATGGTCCGCCGTCGGCCCCTGGCGCTTCTATGGCAACTTCAGCTACTACAACGAGAACAGTCCGGGTACACGCTGGGCCAGCATCATGGAACCTTACTCCGGAAATCCATATACCGTCGGCGATTCCGTGGGGGGTGACTACAGCCGTGAATACTTCCTCATGGAAGGAAAGGCCGCCCTGCCATTGACTGCCGCCCTGGCATTCGGCTTCGACGTGAAATACAAAGCCGGCGTGGGCACCAAAAGAAAGGACCCCCGTCCCGAAAATACAATCACCGACTTCGAAATCTCCCCCGCTTTCATCTGGTCGGCAAGCCGCTGGAAAGTAGGCGCCAACTTCCGCTATGTGACGGGAAAGGAGGATATCGGGTTCTCCTCGGTGACTGGAAACAAGTTTGACCTTTTCTACTTCCGCGGACTCGGGGCTTTTTCCACTACCATGGAGGATGACGACCGCTATACCCAAACGGAACTCTTCGGGGGCGGCCTGCAGGCCAACTACGGCGGAAGCCTCTTCAGCAACCTCACCTCCGTGAGCGTCAGCCGCCAGACGACGGGGATCAAACGGGGAAGTACCTATCCGCTCCAGGTGGTTCTCCTTGACAACTATTCCACGGAAGCCTCCACGCTCTTCCTTTTCCTTCCGGAAGAAAAAGATATCCGCAGGCTGAAGCTATGGTTCAGCAGGTCGAAAATCTACGGCGAAGAGCCTGTCGTGGAGCCGAAGCTGGAGGAGATCTCCTGGCAATGGGCTACCGCGGCAAAATATACCCTCTACTGGCACGAAGCTTCCCGCTGGGGCGCGCAGTACGCCTTTTTCAGGGTCATTGACAACCACCACATCAACTGGGGAGCCACCCTCGCTGGAGAGTATGCCCCGGAAATGAGCACCTATTATTTCGTGCCGGAATTCAACCGGCTGAAAATAAGCCTGCTCAACCTGGAAGCATCGCTCGAGAAAGGATTCCTCTCCCGAAAAAACCAGCTGGTGGTTTCCCTGTTGGGGGGATACCATACCGCTCCATCCAAAAACCTGGAGATCGTGGAGGAGAAGGAACTGCGCCAGATGGTGCACATGGAGTTCCTGCAACATGACTTTGACTGGGCCACAGCCGACTGGTGGGAGGCAGGGGTCACCGCTGACTATGGACGCGAATGCAGGGTAGGGAGCATTTCCTTCCAGTTTTTCGTGGAAGGAGGATTCCAGAGGGTCAGTTCCGACTTCCGCGGAAGCGCTGCACGAAACCTCTTCCATGTCAATGCGGGGATCAACTTTTAACGGAGGCTCCTTCTCCGGAGAAGCGGTAAACGGAGCCTTTGGAAAACTGCGGCGGATGGTTTCACTGACACGCCTCCGGATGGCGGAAGCAGGAAGAAAGAACAGCATCGCAAATTGGCGGCCGGTCAGGTCAGCGGCGATAGCCGAAGGAGAAAACGTTCAGACGATAAAGACAAACTGAATTAAAAGAGAAAGTATATGGACTATGCCATTGAATGCATTAACCTGACGCATTACTACGGGAAGAAACTGGTGTATGAGAACCTCAATTTTCAGGTTCCCGAGGGGACGATCCTGGGGCTATTGGGGAAGAACGGGTCGGGGAAGACGACCACCATCAACATTTTGAACGGCTTCCTCCAGCCCCGCAGCGGAAGGTGCCTCATCTACGGCGAGGACTCCCAGCGGCTGTCGCCGGCCAACAAGGCGCGCATTGGATTCCTCATCGAAGGGCATATCCAGTATTCCTTCATGGATATCCACCAGATCGAGAAGTTCTATTCGGGATTCTACCCGAAATGGGACCGTGAACCGTACTGGGAGCTGATGTCGAAGCTGAAGGTGACGCCGCACCAGAAGATCTCGTCGATGTCGTGCGGACAGCGGTCGCAGGTGGCCCTGGGGCTTATCCTGGCGCAGGACCCCGATCTGCTCATCCTCGACGACTTCTCCATGGGCCTCGACCCGGGTTACCGGCGCCTCTTCATCGACTACCTCAGGGCCTACGCCAAAGCCAGGCACAAGACGATCTTCACCACCTCACACATCGTCCAGGATATGGAGCGCCTCATCGACGACGTGCTTATCATGGACTACAACAGGGTGCTCACCCAGCGGCCGGTGGAAGAGTTCATGCGCGAATTCAAACAGTTCAGCTTCGAACTCGAAGATGAAAAGGCGGAGATCCCCCAAGACGGATTTGTCGCCAACCTGGAAAGGGTGAAGGATAAGGTGGAGCTTTATACTTACCAGTCGGAGGAGTTCGTGCGCGGCTACTTGCATGAAAAGGGCATCGCCGTCAGGGAATTCCGCCAGGTGGAGATGGGACTGGAGGATGCGTTTATCGGACTAACCGGCAAATATTAAAATTTCGGACCTGAAAAGGCTGAAGTTCAGTAATTTCCAGTGAACGAAGAAGGTTGAGGTTAAGATTAGTGGTGGATACAATTGGAGCCCTGAAAAGGCTGAAGTTCAGTAATCTCCGGTAAAGCCGGAGGAGAGGAAGAGTGAACAATTTTACACGATAAATTATACTTATGGTGATACGATCGATGATTTTCAAGGAGTGGGTCAAGGTGCGGTGGTTTCTGCTCCTCTACACGCTGCTGGCAGTGCTGGCGGTGGCGTATATTTTTATCAGGGTGAGGCATGACATCACCTTCCACGAGGCAAACAACTACTGGTACTTCATCCTTTTCCAGGGCCATTCCTGGTTCCGCCTCCTGAGGTACATCCCCCTGGCGGGAGGTCTCGTCCTGGCGGTGGCCCAGTATTTCCCCGAGACCGTCAACAAACGCATCAAGCTCACCTTTCACCTCCCGGTGGAGGAGAACTGCAGCCTGCTGATGATGATGCAGTTTGGCACCCTCTGCCTCCTGGCATGCTTCCTGCTGCTCTTCCTTCTCCTGTGCGGTCTCTCCCGGGTATGGTTTCCTACGGAGATCATTTTTTCGGCGGTGGTGTCGGTGACCCCCTGGTTCCTGGCGGGATTCGCCGCCTATTACCTCGCCGCCCTGATCATCCTGGAACCGGTATGGCTGAGGCGGATCCTCTACTTACTGGTGGCCGCCGCCTTCGTGCCCCTCTACCTCACCGGCAGTGTCCCCGGAGGGTATGGCCCCGCCATCCTGGCCCTCTTCCTGCTCACCTGCCTGCTGAGTGTTGCGCTTCTGTTTTCGGGTTACCGTTTCAGGAAAGGAGAAATGTGATGGTTCGCTTAAGCAGATATATACTGGTGCTGGTGGCCGTGATGGCCGCCGCCACCGCCCTCCCGCAGCTTTACTGGATGATCTTCGGAAAACCGGTGAGAACCCCCTTCATCATGTACAGCTGCGTCGACGACCTCTTTATGATTCAGCGCACCGGGGAACCCATGGTCAGGGAAGATACCCGCGGAAACCAATACACCCGCGAAGAATATGAGGAGAAGCTGCCGATGCTTTACATGCGCCAGCTGATGCTCTCGGGAACTATGATGGACACCATCAGGGGAATCGCCATCGACGCCCGTGAAGTCAACAACGCCCGGTCCACCTTCCGCTACAAACCCTCCGACCGGTATACCCCCGACCCCGGACTCTATCCTCTCTTCGAGGCGGAATCGGGGAGGGCCAACCTCGAAATGCCTGAGGATTACTTCCGCATCACCTGGCGGATGGAATTTACCGACGCCAAAACCAACAAGGTCGACGAGGAAAAGAGCCGCCTCTTCTCGGCAGCCCTCTACCACAAAGGATTTCAGTTTCCGGCGGTGAAAATCGCCGGAATCCCCACCACCCGGAAATCGTGCGACGAGGGGTACCTGGTGGTTGATGCTGCCCATCAGCTCTTTCACGTCAAGATGGTGAGGGGAAAACCCTATGTCCGCAATGTGGAACTCCCCGAAGGGCTCCGCTTCGAACACATCGCATGCGTCGACTTCCGCGACAGGCTCTATTATGCCTACCTCATCGACAAGGGCGGAGAAACATGGATCCTTACCCAGGACGACTACATGCTGGTTAAGCTTCCGGTGGGATCCTTTAATCCTGCTTCCGAAGATATGAGGATCTACGGCGATTTCTTCAACTATAACGTGATATTTAACGGCGATGGGTTCGTCCGTGCCGTGGCGCTCGACAAGGATTTCAACAAAATTGACGAATATGGCGAGACCTGGAAGATACGTATGGAACTCCCTGAAGGAAAGGCTTTCACCTGGCTCTTTCCGGGCACCCTGAAGCTGGAAAGCCCGAACAGCAACTTCCTGAAATTCCGTGTCGAGGTCAACCCGGTGGCACGGTGGATATGGCTCAGCCTGGCTCTGGCGGCACTCCACTTCCTGCTGCTCAGCAGAGGGAAAGGGTACACTCTCCGCAAGAACCTTACGGGTCATCTTGCCGACCTGGCCATCATCGTGGTCTCCGGCATCTTCGGATTCCTGGCCGTCAACATCTTCCCCAACCGCTTCTTCGACTAGGGGCTGGGTGTAAAGAATGAAATTGAGAGAGCCAAACGGTTAAAACTAAGTTGCCTTGAATAACGACGAAAAAAATAATATTGTTGACTGGGAAGAGCACCTGGACAAAAATATATGGCAAAAAGGGCGAACCAATGCGTGAGCAATACGAAGAGGAGTTTGAAGCTTTTAAAACCGGAGTTTTAATTCAGGAAGCCCGTAAACAAAAGCAAATGACCCAGGAGAAACTTGCTAAAATAGTCGGCACAAAAAAGCATTACATTTCAAGCATTGAAAACGATGCAAGTGATATATGTCGTAGCACTTTGATGCGAATAATCAGGGAAGGGCTTGGCGGACCACTTAAATTAAGCCTGGACTTATCGCATTGAATTTCAAGTCGATTGGTGCATTATCGTGCCTGGGCAAAAAGTATAATTAATAACATACTTATTTCCGGAATATTTCTAATTTCCGAGAGGTGTCCTTTGTAAAAGGAGGGAGGGGAGGCGCTCCACCGACACATCTCGGGCGACCACCTTTTTATCCTTGTCCAGCACATAAATCATCGGCATGGCATAGATGTCGTATTTCTCCTCCACCATTTCGGTCCCCGAAGGGTCATACACATTGATCCAGTCCAGCCCTTTGGAAGAGATGTAGTCGGTCCACACCTTGCGGTCCCGGTTGAGATAGACTGCATACACTTCCATGCCCCGTGATTTGTTGCCCTTGTAAATTCTTATCAGCCGGTCGGTGACGGGCTGGCACGCATCGCATCCGGGGTTGAAGAAGTAGAGGATGGTGAAGGGCGCTTTTACTGCGGAAAGGGGCACCTTTTCCCCTTCCGGGGTTTGAAGCACCAGGTCGGTGGCCTTCCCCCCCACGGGATTCAGCCGGGCCATACGGGTCCGCTCTTCCACCCGGGCCACAAAGGCATTGTCGTCAAATTTTGACCGGTGGGGGAGGATGAATTCCTCGGCAATGTCGACACATACCTGGCGGTGCTCCGGAAGGAGGGATCCCCGGTACAGCTCATACAGGAATGTGGCCGCCTGGCTTAGGACGGCATCGTGAATGTCAGCCTTTCCGAGGAGGGGCCTTACATATGCCCTCACCGAATCGGGGTGGGGGTGGACCGCATGCTTGAAATAAAAGTCGATTTTCTGCTCCAGCAGGGGCGTGGCCGTAATCCGCGGATCGGAGAAGTCGACGAGGTCAAAATAGTGCCGCTTGGTGTAATTGGCGTAATAATCCCTGATCAGATTATCCCGGTTGGCCAGGGTCATGGGAAAATCGGGTGCCGGAATGGCACCCTCGTGGACGGCATTGACAAACAGCGCCAGCATGGATCCCGGAAATTGCCGGTTGATGGCAGCAACCTTATTGTCACGCTCCTGCTCCAGCTTTTTGTAAGCCGCATTGAGGACCTTGGCAGTATCCATGTCGTTCTTGCTATTCTGAAGCCGTTTCTCCAAAGCTTCCTGATCCTTGCGGGTCTTTTCCATAAACCGCTGGTAGTCGGCAAAGGCCTGGTTCTCGGGCGACCGGTCAAACCGCAACATCAAGGGGAGTCTCGCAGGATTGGCCGACAGGGTGAAATGCTGGGAGGCTCCCTCGCTGATCAGAAAGGCAATGTTTCCCTTCTCCTTTAACTCAACGGCATACATCCCCGGCGTAAGCAGCTTTTCTCCCCGGAAAAGCCCCTTTCCGTTTTTCATCAGCTGCCCGCTGATCCGGTAGGCGTGACTGCCCCGGTATTTCAGCAAAAACAGGGAGTCGGTAATCTGGTGACCTTCAAAATAGACGACGACGGAATACCCTTCGCGCTGGGCCCGGCAATTGCCGCCGGCCAGCAGGATGACCACGGACAGGAACAGTATCCGGAAATATTGTGTTCCTATTTTATTCATACAATAAATAGATATTCAGTTATTTATAAAATCCGGTCTCGCTGTGGTTCTTCACTTCTGCGAAATTAGCACCGCGTTGCTCCGTTGATCTTTGTTTTGTATGGAAGAAACTTCCCTCCCCAAAAATAAGAAAGAATTGCTTATCCCTTCAGCTTGCTCCGGTATTTCAGCGGGGAAAGGTTCATCACCTTGTGAAAAGTGCGGGAAAAATAAAACTGGTCTTCGAATCCCAGTTCGCCGGCAACCTCTTTGACCGTAAGGCTGGTATTGTCCAGCAACCGGCAAGCATGCTGTATCTTCAGCTGGTTGAAATAATCTATCGGGGAATGGCCCGTCTGCCGGGTGAACAACCTGCTGAAATGGGATGCGGAGAGTCCGGCTTCCCGCGCCAGATCTTCCAGATGCAGCTTGTGCCGCAGGTTCTCCAGCATATAGTTGATGCTCCGGCTTACCGCATCCGGAGGGGACTGTGATGTCATGTTACTGAACTGTGACAGGTGAGAAAAGGTGGCCAGCAGCCGCCCCAGACAGAGGTTGACATATTCCAGGGTCTCGATAGAATACCCCCGCTCCAGGATAAGGAAGATCTCTTCGAAAAGTTGGATCCTTTCGGCGATCCGCGAAAATTTGTTCCTTTCGATATAGGCGGGCTGTTGTGAATAGCGGCAGAAAAGCCCCGCTTTCTCTCCCGTGAAATGGATCCAATAGATCGACCAGGGATCTCCGCCCGTCGAAAAATACCTGTGCGGTTTATCCGCCGGAATGATGAAAAAATGGTCCGGTGGAAGGAGATGCCGCGTGTTCTCCACCCAGATCTCCCCGGAACCCTCTATGTTGTATATCAGGATATTCTGTGGGCAACCCACCGTCCGGGCACGGAAGTGAAATTGTGCCCTCGGATAATACCCGATGTCGGTGATGTACAGATCGGAAATCAGCCGATTCCTCCGCACCCGCTCCAGTATCTTTTCCGGTAGAACAAAACTGATCTGCCCCGGAAAACCATCCATTTTCTTCATCGCTTCCGGTTTGTCAAACAAAAATAATATTTTCAATCGAAAAAACCGTGTCAGGAATAGAAACATCAAAAAAATCAGGATGGTAGACATTAAATACCGGAGAATACGGATAAACAAAATGATAAAATTGTCTATATTTTGATTGAATTGTGCATTTCTTTTGTTGTTCCCTTTCGATACATTTGTCTATCATAAATCTTTTGGGATGGAAAATTTTACTTTTAACAAGCGGTTTATCATCGGCCTGACCCTGGTTTCCGCCATGGGGGGGCTCCTTTTCGGCTACGACTGGGTGGTCATCGGGGGCGCCAAACCCTTTTATGAGCGGTTTTTCTACATCACCCATTCCGCAGTCCTGCAGGGGTGGGCCATGAGCAGCGCCCTGATCGGATGCCTGATCGGCGCGGTCTTCTCGGGATACCTCTCTGACCGCTATGGCCGGAAACTGCCGCTGATCCTTGCTGCTCTCCTTTTCCTGGTGTCGGCCATAGGAACTGGTGCAGTGGATCATTTCACTCCCTTCATCATTTACCGGCTGATCGGAGGGGTGGGGATCGGACTGGCTTCCACCATTTCGCCCATGTACATCGCTGAAATCTCCCCGGCGCCGATGCGGGGACGCCTGGTCTCGGTGAACCAGCTGACCATCGTGATCGGCATCCTGTCGGCCCAGATCGTCAATTACCTGATCGCCGAGAAGGTGGCGCCGGGAACTTCCGACGAAGTTATCCGAAACTCCTGGAATGGTCAGATGGGATGGCGCTGGATGTTCTGGGCCGAGGCTTTCCCTGCCTTCGCCTTTCTGGTACTTGCCTTTTTCATCCCCGAAAGCCCGCGTTTCCTGGCAAAAACCGGCAACAACGAAGGATGTATGACGATCCTGGGAAAGATCGGCGGGGCCCACTATGCCAGGGACGAGGCCGCCAATATCCGTGAGACGCTGAAGGACCCCTCCTCAAAAATCAACTGGAAAGCCCTGTGGGAAAAGAGCGTCCGCCCCATGATCATAATCGGCATTGTCATCACCGCGTTCCAGCAATGGTGCGGCATCAACGTCATCTTCAACTATGCCGACGAAATCTTCACCGCCGCCGGCTATTCGGTCTCCGACATGCTTTTCAACATTGTGATCACCGGAACCGTGAACCTGGTATTCACCCTGGTGGCCATGCGCGTGGTGGACAAATGGGGCCGGCGCAAGCTGATGCTTTTGGGGGCGGCCGGACTGGCCATTATTTATGTGTTGCTGGGGGCCAGCTATTTCACGGGCATCCGGGGAATTCCCATCCTCACGCTGATCGTGATGGCCATCGCCGTATACGCCATGACCCTGGCCCCGGTGACCTGGGTAGTCCTCGCCGAAATCTTCCCCAACAGGATCCGCGGTGCAGCCATGGCGGTGGGTACCACCTCCCTCTGGACGGCTTGCTTCCTGCTTACTTATACCTTCCCGCTGCTGAACAAAGCCCTTAAGGCATCGGGAACTTTCTGGCTCTACGCCGTGATTTGTATCGCCGGATTCCTCTTTATCCTCCGGAAACTGCCTGAAACAAAAGGCCGTTCCCTCGAGGAAATCGAAAAAGAACTCATCGGATAGTTAATCCTGACAAATTAAGTGACATTAACGATGCAAAAAGAAATCAATCGCGATATGCCCGGACTGACCGTTACAGGGGTGCAGGAGTCTGCTACCGTCCCCGCAGAAAGTCCTTTCGTAAAAGCCTGGCATGAAAAGGTGGTCATTCCCACCTATCCGGTCGGAAAACCTGAAAAAAATCCGATGTTCCTCGAAAAAAGGGTCTATCAGGGCAGCAGCGGGGTGGTCTATCCCTATCCTGTTATCGAAAGGATCTTTGACGCTAAGGAAGAGAGGGAGTACAACGCCCTCTTCCTCGAAAATCCATTCCTGAAAATCATGATCCTCCCCGAACTGGGGGGCCGCGTTCAGATGGCCTGGGACAAACTGAAACAACGCCATTTCGTCTATTACAACCAGGTGATTAAGCCCGCACTGGTGGGACTGACCGGGCCCTGGATATCGGGGGGCATAGAATTCAACTGGCCCCAGCACCACCGACCCACGACCTTCAGCCCGGTCGATTATTCCATCGAAATGAACGAAGACAACAGCGTGACGGTCTGGTGTAACGAATATGAACGGATGTTTCACACCCAGGGAGCCGCCGGATTTACCCTCTACCCTGACCGCGCTTACCTGGAAATCAGGGTACGCCTCGTCAACCGTACTGACTTTCCCCAGACCTTCCTGTGGTGGGCCAATCCAGCAGTAAAGGTGAACGACCACTACCAGTCGGTCTTTCCTCCCGACGTTCAAGCCGTTTTTGATCACGGAAAACGCGACGTGTCGAAATTTCCTATCGCCGACGGCATCTATTACAAAGTGGACTACTCCCCGGGAACCGATATCTCGATGTACAAAAATATCCCGGTACCCACCTCTTTTATGGCCGTATCTTCAGAATATGACTTCATCGGCGGGTATGAACACGACACGAAAGGCGGGATGCTCCACGTGGCCAACCATCACCTTTCTCCCGGGAAAAAACAGTGGACCTGGGGAAACGGCGAATTCGGAAGGGCATGGGACCGCAACCTCACCGACCAGGATGGCCCCTACATCGAACTGATGTGCGGCGTCTTCACCGATAACCAGCCTGACTTTTCGTGGCTCATGCCCGGCGAGACCAAAACCTTCACCCAGTATTTTATGCCTTACCGGGACCTCGGAAAGGTGAAAAACGCCACCCGGGACGCGATGGTAAACCTTGAAATTACGGGGGACAAAGCCTTGATCAGGGCCTATACTACCCGGGCGTTTCCTGGTGCGACGGTGCGCCTTTGCAACGGAAGTGAGGTTATTCTGGAAAAAAACTTTGACTTTCACCCCGGAACCTCTTTTTCCGCAGAAGTGAAAATTCCTGTGACTTCCCGGGAAACGGGAAGCCTCGTGGATTCCAGCCCAGAGGAGGGCGGAATCACTCCGCCTTCTGTGAAAGGGAACCTTTCCTCCGGACTGAACGGAGGCAAGCGGCAGACAGCTCCCCTTCCGGAAGCGGAGGACGCTGCTTATCGTAAATTTTTTCCGGAAGCAGGAAATGCAACTCCCGGTGGCGCACCGGAGCAGCAAATCAGCATAGCCCTCTTTTCTGCGGAAGGGCAATGCCTGGTATCCTGGAAGCCGGAGACAGGACCGGGCAAGTCCATCCCGGAACCCGCCAAAGCCCCGGAACGGCCTGAAAAGGTGACCACCAACGAGAAGCTTTACCTCATCGGGTTGCACCTCGAACAATACCGCCACGCCACCTTCGATCCCCGCGACTATTATCTGGAAGCCCTCCGCAGGGACCCCTCGGACTCCCGTTGTAACAACGCCATGGGGCTGTGGCTCCTCCGAAGAGGAAGGTTCCTTCAGGCGGCAGACTACTACCGGAAAGCGATTCAAACGCTTACCGCCTTGAATCCCAACCCTATCGACGGAGAATCTCATTACAACCTTGGACTCTCCCTTCTCTTTTCCGGAAGAGAAGAGGAGGCTTACGCCGCCTTTTACAAGTCGGTATGGAACGCCCATTGGGCCGAAAACGGGTGGTTCCAGATCGCCCGGATAGAGATGAAAAACGGCAGATGGCCCGAAGCCCTGGAAGCCGCCGGCCTCTCCCTGGCACGCAACGGGAGCAATCCCAAAGCCCGCCTGGTAAAGAGTATCATTCTCCGGAACCTGGACAGGCGGGAGGAAGCCCTTCGCTGGATCGACGAATCACTGAAGAAGGAACCCTTCAACTACGCCCTCTGGTTCGAAAAATTCCTGCTCACCGATGACGCGGATGCCATTGAACAGATGAAAACTCTGATGCGCAGGAATATCCATACGACCCTCGAATTTGCCCTGGACTACCTCTTCGCCGGGCAGTACGGGGAGGCCATCCGTTTCATGGACACCTGTACGGAAGGACTACCGGAAATGAGCGGTGCGCTCAAACCCATGCCCGGAACGGCAACGGTCGCTGTAAATCCCGGAACCGGTGCAGCGTACCCCATGACGCTCTATTTAAAAGCATGGTGCGCCTTTCATCAGGGCAGGGAAGAGGTCGCCCGGGAATTCTGCAGGGAGGCCGCCATGACCCCGCCCGACTTCTGCTTCCCCAACAGGCCCGAAGAATCCATGATCCTTGAATGGGCAGTGAAATTCAATCCCGGGGATGCCAGGGCTCCTTACTACCTCGCAAACCTGCAGTACAACGCACGGATTTACGAGCATGCCATTGCCAACTGGGAACGTTCTGCCTCCCTTGATCCCTCCTTTCCAACCGTCCACCGCAACCTGGCGCTGGCATGGTTTAACAAACGGCACGATGCCTCCAAAGCCCGGGAGTACATGGAGAAAGCCTTTGCCCTCGACCCCTCGGACGCCCGCATGCTGATGGAACTGGATCAGCTCCGCAAACGGCTTAATGATGATCCCCGGGAGAGACTCCTCTTCCTCGAAAACCATCCTCTCCTCGTGGAAAGCCGCGATGACCTCTTCCTGGAACGTATAGCGCTCCTCAACGCTCTCGGAAAGCATCACAAAGCATATCAGCTGGTGATGTCGCGGAAATTCCATCCCTGGGAGGGGGGGGAAGGCAAGGTCACCGGACAGTATGTATGGAGTCTTACCGAAATAGCCAAAGCAGCCATCAGGTCCGGAAAGTATGCCGAAGCACTGAATCTCCTCAACCTTGCCACCCACTATCCCGAAAACCTGGGTGAAGGCAAACTCGCCGTGGCACAGGAAAACGAGATTGAATTCTGGACCGGTGTGGCCGCTGACGGATTGGGAGACCGGGAGATGGCCGTGACTTGCTGGCGTAAAGCTTCTACCGGATTGGCGGAGCCTTCAGCAGCCATGTTTTACAATGACCAGCAGCCCGATACCATCTTCTACCAGGGGATGGCCCTGAAAATGATGGACCAGCCCGGTGAGGCAGCCAACCGCTTCCGGAAACTGCGCGATTACGGGAAAAACCACCTGAACGACCAAATTACCATGGATTACTTCGCGGTTTCATTTCCCGACATCCTGATCTGGGAGGATGACCTCGACAAGAGAAACCATCAGCTCTGTCTTTACCTGATGGGGCTCGGCGAACTTGGCGCGGGAAACATCGCAGAAGCGGAAAATCTGTTCCGGGAAGTCCTGGAAAATGACCAGATCCACCGGGGCGCACTGGTACACCTGGCTGAATCCGGAATTTCGGGAGACTCTTTGAGATCGAAGATAACAACGGAATCAGATTAATAGCGTCATATCGTTATTGACATGGCCATAGTGAAAAGATTAAATGAAAATTGATACAGATATCATGAATAAACGATTAATTATCGGGATTCTCCTGGCTACGTGGATGTTTCCTGCATTCGCAGCGGCTCAGGATGTTGAGGTTAAGGGAAGAGTCCGCCATTTTGAAACAAATGAACCGCTTCCCGGGGTTACTGTTCTGGTAAAAGGATTGTCTGGTTTGGGTACAGTCACAGCCTTCGATGGTTCCTTTCAACTTAGAATTCCGCTGCCATCCACCCTCCTCTTTTCTTTCGTGGGTTTCACTTCCGAAGAGATAAGGGTGAGTGAAAATCAGTTTTTGGACATCACGCTGAAGGAAAACATCCAGGAGATTGAAGAACTGGTTATCGTAGGTACCGCCTTCAAAAAGTCTGATCTTACAGGAAGTGTATCCCGGGTAGTATCCGAGGTGCTTAAAGAGGTGCCCACTTCTTCTGTCACACAGGCTTTACAGGGGAAAGTTCCGGGGATTTACATCCAGAGCAATCCTGCCCCGGGAGCGAAATCCTCGATAAAAATCAGGGGGAACAACTCAATCCAGTATGGCACCAATCCTATCTTTGTCGTTGATGGCCTGGTAATAGACGGGGGGTTTGAGATGCTGAATCCTGACGATATTGCAACTGTGGATGTGCTTAAGGATGCCTCTGCTACAGCTATTTACGGTTCACGGGGTGCAAATGGGGTTCTGGTCATAACTACCAAAAAGGGATCAAAAGGAAACCAGAAAATCACCTACGACACTTGGATGGGTTTCCAGGAATTCAGTAATGAAATGCCCCTGATGACTGGTCCCCAGGTTTTCGATCTGCGTGTGGATGCCTATGCCAATGCTTACATGGATAAATACCCCAATGCCAACAGGGAAAATTACATTGCTAAAAGTTTGACGGTTACCAATCCGGTAAAGAATTTGATATTCAGCAAAGAAGAACTGGAATCGTATGCCAGGGATACCACCTACAACTGGCTGGACGAGGTGACCCGGAGAGGATACAGGCAGAATCACTCCGTGAGCATGTCAGGAGGGAATGAAAATGGCAATTATTACCTGAGTTTTAATTACAATAAACAGATCGGCCAGTTGCAAAAATCAGGCTACAAACGGTATACCGGTAAAATAAACCTTGACCAGGTTGTGAAATCCTGGCTTAAGGTGGGGACGAGCAATTCTTTTATATATACCAATGAACAGCCTGTAGGAAATGGCAACATGTTTATCACGGCGCTGCGTGCCTGCCCGTTGTTGCCCTTGTCAAAAGAATACTGGTATATGCGCGAAGGGAAAATCGATAATCAAAGTGCTTCCAATCCCCTTCGCGACCTGTACATCGATGCCGACATATTCTCCAACCGGCTGATGAGTACCAATTATGTAACCATTACTCCTCTCAAAGGATTGAATATCCGAAGCACCTTTTCCATTGACCTGCTTCAGTCCGAAAATTATTCTTATTTCCCCACCACCTCAACACAATCCTATAAATCAGTTTACGACGGTCAATCTGTTCAGGTGAAAAGCAAAAATGCCAACTGGCAGTGGGACAATTCACTTTCGTATGAGCGGACTTTTGCCGACCGGCACAGGTTATCGCTGATCCTGGGAACAAACCGGTCGTTTTACGATTACAATTACAACCAGCAGAATGCCAATGGGTACAATAATGACCTGTTCTCTTACAAGTATTCCCAGGGGGCTTCAGATAAAGAGAACTTTTACCTGGCTTCCAACTTTATATCTTATTCCCTCTCTTCCTATTTGTCCAGAATTAACTATTCCTACGATTCCAGGTATTATCTCACCTTATCAGGCCGGTACGACGGATCGTCGAAATTTGGCACCAACAATAAATGGGGTTTCTTTCCTTCAGTTGCCGGCTCATGGAATATTACCGGTGAGGATTTCATGGACAATCAGCATGTATTCAGCAACCTTCGCTTACGTTTGGGATATGGCATCGCCGGAAACCAGAATATCCCGAATTATGGCTACATGACGATTTTCGCTCCTTCGATTTCCCTGGGGTCCAATATCCTGACCAACGGCGGCCGCTATGGGAATCCTGATCTCCGGTGGGAAAAACAAAAACAACTCAATGCCGGTATAGACGCGGCGATCCTCAAAGACCGAATCAGCTTGTCGTTCGACATTTTCCATATCAACAATGAAGATTTGCTGATGGAAAGGAGCACGGCTCCCTCATCGGGATACCTGACCATGATTGACAATGTGGGCGCATTGGAGAACAAGGGCGTTGAATTCGCGTTGAATGTAGACGCGGTGAAGAGCAAAAAGATAAACTGGACCGTCTCCTTCAACATTGCAGCTGATAAAAATAAAATCACCCGGTTGTATGAGGATGTAAAAGAGATCTATCGCCTTGGCGGATATTCAAACAACGAAATCCAGCGTGTAGGAAACCTTTTCGTCGGTCAACCCCTTAATAATATTTATGTCTACAAATTCGACCGCATTGTTCAGGAATCGGATATGCCTTACGTTAATTCACTCCAGCTGGGCTCGCGCGTTGTGAAGCCGGGAGATATTCTTCCCCTGGACCGTGACAGCAATAAAATTATCAACGACCTTGACCGGTTTGTGGTGGGAAAAAACGACCCTGACTTTTACGGTGGATTTTCCTCATTCTTCAGTTACCGGGGGATCGCACTTAACATGAACATTACCTATTCAGTGGGAGCCGACAGGGTTAGTTATCTCTATGAAACCCTGATGGGAAGCATTGGCAATTCTGCTGCGCACACCGACCTGCTGAAACGGTGGACACCGGAAAATACAAACACCGGGATTCCCAGGGCTTATTCCGACGGCGGCCGTTTCGGCCTTGGAGAAGTGGATTGGGCAGTTCAGGATGCATCATTTGTCAGATTATCAGAACTTTCACTTTCCTACACCTTTCCGAAAAAATGGATGAATGCCGTCAGAATCGATAACCTCAGAATTTATTGTACTGGAAATAACTTGCTGACAATAACCCCGTACAAGGGATATGACCCTGATAGCGGAGACTGGTACCCCTCTTCCCGGTCCTGGTTTCTGGGATTGAACATCGGTTTTTAAACTTATTAGATTTCTGATTATGAAGACAATGAAAATATCTTTAATAATACTCCTGGCTGGTGGTATCTTGGTGATGAGTTCCTGCAAGGATGATTTTTTGAACCAGGATCCTCAAACTTCCTTATCGTCTGAACAGCTCTTTTCCTCACTCGACAATGTGCAGCCTTTCCTGAATGGCCTTTATTTCAAATGGCGGAGTACCCGTGTAAACCGGAAGGGTTTCTTTCTGATGCTGGGAACCGATGAATCGCAGCAGGGCGAATACCAGGTAAGGACCGAAGCCGACCAGGGCGGACTCGATAAGTACGATGGCTTTTACAGTTCCGAAAATAAACCCATTGCCCAGTTGTGGAACATCCGATGGCCGGTGGTGGTGCAAGCTTCCGAGGCGCTTTACCACCTCCGCGCCTTACTGGAATCTGCTGATTCCAAAGATACCGCTGAGATAAAATCCTATATCGGCCAGGCTGCATTCTATCGGGCTGCCGTAATGTTTGAACTGGCCACGAACTGGGGCGGACTCCCGGTCCCTGAGGTCAAGGGTGCGAATATTACCCTTTCGGGAAGAAAACCGGTAGCTGAAATTTATCGCATGATCGAAGACGATTTCACTACGGCCATCCGGTTTTTGGGTAAAACTGCTCCGGACCCGCGCATCGCTACACAATGGGCAGCCAAAGCTTTGATGGGGAAAATGTACATGTCAGCTCCTGTGGAATCAGGATTTCGTGATTTTCAAAAGGCCAGAGTCCTTTTCCAGGATATCGTCACCAATGGCGGTTTCTCCTTGGCAGCCCGTTTTTCCGACTTGTGGGATCCGCTCAAGTCACCCGGGAAAGAACCCATCTATACGTTTTATTTCAACAATGTCTGGCCTGATACCAACGAAGCACAATGGTACTGCGGATCAAGGGCAACTTCCAGTGTGCCTACAAATGCGATCGGAGGGTATGACTTGCTTCTGCCAACAGAATACTGCAGGAATGATGTCTCTATGGGAGGTCTGTGGGAACCGGGGGACCTCCGGAAAGAGGAGAGCATTCGGTATAATTTTGTTAACGGAAACATCTTCCCTTCGGTATATGCAGGTTTCGGAGAGGACCAGCTGCTGCCCCACATTAAAAAATATGAGGACTTTCGTATTAACGGTATCCAGAGTTTTTACGAGTCGGGGAAAAATATGTATTATGTGAGGTATGCTGATATCCTGCTTTCACTTGCCGAATGCATGAACGAAACCGGAGATACGCCCGGGGCTGTTGCCGTGGTGAATGACAAAATCAGAGCCAGAGCCTGGGGAGGATCGCTCCCTGCCGATAAAAAATGGCCGGCTTCTATGTCTCCCGACGAATTCCGGCAAAATATTCTGGATGAACGCATGCGGGAGCTTTGTTTCGAGGGATGGCGCCGCTTTGACCTCTTGCGGACAGGTCAGTTCGTCCCCCTCATCTCGGCACGAAACCGATGGGCAAAGGCCAGTGCATTGATTGCTGAAAAACATACAAGGTACCCTATACCCATTGTTGAAATAAATTCAAACCCCAACTTGTCACCCTCAGACCAGAATTATGGCTATTAATTATTTCCCTATAAGTATTCACCAATAAAGACGATGTATTATGAGAAACTTTTATTTACTAGTTGTAAGCGCTTTGCTTATCTCATTCACAGTGGCAGCACAAGATCCGGCGATCGTTACGCTGGAGATTGTTGAGACTCCGCTGACCAGTGGTGATTTGCCTTTCACGGCCAGCGGCCAGCAGGTTTGGGGGGATTACAACAACGACGGATTGCTGGATTTTTTCCAAGTGTCAGGTCAGGGAACGGGAGCGTTCAGTGGCTTGTACAAGAACAACGGTAACGGCACCTTTACGGAAGTGCTCACCGACATCACCATGTTGTCATTGGCTTCGGCCGTTTTCTTTGACTATGACAACGACGGGAACCTCGACCTGCTGATTGCCGGTTCGGTTGATGGCACCACCACAGCTGCCCTGACTGAGTTATACCGGAATTCGGGAGCTCCCGACTACACCTTTGTGCTGAATGAATCGGCCACCTTTGTGGGGATCTCCGCCGAGGGAGGCGACAACAGCAGCCGGTTACTGGAAGCCGTTGACTATGATAATGATGGCTGGACGGATGTTTTCATGAGCGGGAATTCGGGTTCGCAGTGGGAAGTGTCGGGAAATTCCCGCGTAGTGGCACTTTACCGCAATAACGAGGGGACCTTTGAGCTACAGACCAAACCGGTAGAAGGCACGGAGAATTTTGTGTCGATGAACGGAGGAGGGATCCATTGTGGTGATGTGAACCGTGACGGATATATTGACATGATCGTCACAGGTTATGTTGATGGGACCGTCCAAACGGTCACCGACCTTTATCTGAACAAGGGAGACGGCACCTTTAAATATTTTGCCGATTCCCGAACCACTTTCAGGGGTCACTGCCAGGGGGAGACGATATTTGCCGATATCAACAACGACGGCTGGCTTGACATTGTGGAGGTAGGTCGCGACGTGAACCAGGGATGGGCGAGTTTTGCCAACCTGTACATCAACAACCAAGACATGACCTTCACCAAAAGTGATGGTAGTGTGACGGGTCTTGTGGGAGGCAGTGCGGTGATTGCAGCAGGAGACTTGAACAACGACGGCTGGCTCGACATGGTGATTTCAGGGTGGGGCCCCAATACCACCTTCTTTTACAACAAGGGGAACAATACCTTCCTTGTCAAGGCTATAGATCCCGACAGGGCTCGTGCCCGTGCCGGCAACGTCAACTTTGTGGACTTCACCAAAGACGGCAACCTGGACTTCACCATATTCGGGTACCGTGATGGAGGCGGTGGCACCCCGGAAAATCCGACATGGCCCAATTTTCTGCTGAAGAACAAGCTGGCTGAAGGCATCGCCAATAATCAGGCACCATCATCACCGGTGAATGTGCTGGCCAAAGAGCAGGACGGAAACGTGGTGCTTACCTGGGGGAAAGGGAATGACGACACGACGCCTGCCGATGCGCTTCGGTACAATGTGTATGCCAAGTCGAAAGTCGACGGCAAGACCTTCATGTTCTTCCCGGCAGATGCTGCCACAGGTATGCTGAAAGCAGCGGTGAATGGGGTGCGGCCGCTGATTTCCGGTTTGACCTATACCTTCAAGGGATTCTCCCTGGCGGACTATACCTTTGGAGTTCAGTCCGTTGACAATGCCCACACAGGTAGCGCTTTTGCCATTGCCAAAACTTCTTCGATCCCCATTGATCCGGCGATCGTTACGCTGGAGATTGTTGAGACTCCGCTGACCAGTGGTGATTTGCCTTTCACGGCCAGCGGCCAGCAGGTTTGGGGGGATTACAACAACGACGGATTGCTGGATTTTTTCCAAGTGTCAGGTCAGGGAACGGGAGCGTTCAGTGGCTTGTACAAGAACAACGGTAACGGCACCTTTACGGAAGTGCTCACCGACATCACCATGTTGTCATTGGCTTCGGCCGTTTTCTTTGACTATGACAACGACGGGAACCTCGACCTGCTGATTGCCGGTTCGGTTGATGGCACCACCACAGCTGCCCTGACTGAGTTATACCGGAATTCGGGAGCTCCCGACTACACCTTTGTGCTGAATGAATCGGCCACCTTTGTGGGGATCTCCGCCGAGGGAGGCGACAACAGCAGCCGGTTACTGGAAGCCGTTGACTATGATAATGATGGCTGGACGGATGTTTTCATGAGCGGGAATTCGGGTTCGCAGTGGGAAGTGTCGGGAAATTCCCGCGTAGTGGCACTTTACCGCAATAACGAGGGGACCTTTGAGCTACAGACCAAACCGGTAGAAGGCACGGAGAATTTTGTGTCGATGAACGGAGGAGGGATCCATTGTGGTGATGTGAACCGTGACGGATATATTGACATGATCGTCACAGGTTATGTTGATGGGACCGTCCAAACGGTCACCGACCTTTATCTGAACAAGGGAGACGGCACCTTTAAATATTTTGCCGATTCCCGAACCACTTTCAGGGGTCACTGCCAGGGGGAGACGATATTTGCCGATATCAACAACGACGGCTGGCTTGACATTGTGGAGGTAGGTCGCGACGTGAACCAGGGATGGGCGAGTTTTGCCAACCTGTACATCAACAACCAAGACATGACCTTCACCAAAAGTGATGGTAGTGTGACGGGTCTTGTGGGAGGCAGTGCGGTGATTGCAGCAGGAGACTTGAACAACGACGGCTGGCTCGACATGGTGATTTCAGGGTGGGGCCCCAATACCACCTTCTTTTACAACAAGGGGAACAATACCTTCCTTGTCAAGGCTATAGATCCCGACAGGGCTCGTGCCCGTGCCGGCAACGTCAACTTTGTGGACTTCACCAAAGACGGCAACCTGGACTTCACCATATTCGGGTACCGTGATGGAGGCGGTGGCACCCCGGAAAATCCGACATGGCCCAATTTTCTGCTGAAGAACAAGCTGGCTGAAGGCATCGCCAATAATCAGGCACCATCATCACCGGTGAATGTGCTGGCCAAAGAGCAGGACGGAAACGTGGTGCTTACCTGGGGGAAAGGGAATGACGACACGACGCCTGCCGATGCGCTTCGGTACAATGTGTATGCCAAGTCGAAAGTCGACGGCAAGACCTTCATGTTCTTCCCGGCAGATGCTGCCACAGGTATGCTGAAAGCAGCGGTGAATGGGGTGCGGCCGCTGATTTCCGGTTTGACCTATACCTTCAAGGGATTCTCCCTGGCGGACTATACCTTTGGAGTTCAGTCCGTTGACAATGCCCACACAGGTAGTGCTTTTGCCATTCCCTCCCATGAAACATCGGCAAGAATCACCCAAAATGACCTTGATGTCATGGTTTTTGGTAAAAACGGAAATATTATCATAACCAACCGCCAAAGTGAGCCGGTCAGTTATAAGGTGATTTCCATCAATGGAAAAAATCTGATGAATGGCGTATGTTACGGAAACGATAGGCTTGAACTTCCCGTTACCTTAAAAGGACTCTATGTGGTCCAGACAATGGATATGAATCGGATGAAAACCGATAAAGTGGTAATTTATTAATGATTGTATTATGAATCAGCGGGAGTCAGAGAACTCCCGCTGATTTTTTTGCAAGTTCTTTTTTTGAAGAAATCAGGTAACATTATGACTCTGAATAGATTGTTTTGGGCTATTTTATTGCTGGTTTTGCCAGGTATCTGCCGTTCTGGTGAGCGTATAACTCTTCCGGATTCCGGGGTCTTTTCCAGGATCGTTGGCAAGTGGCGTATCGACATTTCCACAGAGTCAGGAAAAGCAGACCTCTGGTACCAGGGAAAGCTAATCATTGCGCAGAATCAAGCTTCGTTTAAGGTGAAACAGCAATTGTTCAGGTTGGAAGGAATGAAGGGACATGAAGTCACGGCAACCGCATGGTCCGATTCTATCGGGGTGGGAACAATGTTGGAAGTCAGGGCAAAGACAGAGGATAACCTGGTTATGCTGAGGCAATACTATATTCTTTATTCAGACAAGGATTTTATACAGACCTGGTTTTCGCTCGAATCGAAGCAGACAATTTCTTCGGGGTATATGGCGCCGGTTCTAAGTATTGTTCCGGTGAATATTTTGCCTGGGGGGAGGAATAAATCTCTTTGGGTTCCTTTCGACAACGACAAATGGGTGCGGTACAAGGCACTCGGTTTTGGCATGCCGCTCGATGGATATGAGGTAGGTGCTTTTATCAATGAGGAATCCCGTAACGGGCTTGTTGTCGGATCCATTGAGCATGATGTTTGGAAGACGGGTGTCAGGGCATCCACTAAGGCCCCGGGTGTGCTGGAGAAACTGGAGGTTTTTGGGGGAACGACTTCTTATGAAACCAGGGATGTGCTGCCTCATGGAAAGTTAACGGGTAAGTTGATCAAGTCGCCGACCATTTTCCTGGGCTTTTTCGATGACTGGCGGAGGGGAATGGAATGCTATGCAGACATAGTGGAACTTTTTGCCCCGAAATTACCCTGGCCGGGAGGTAAACCGTTCTGTTGGAACAGCTGGGGAGCTATTCAGACCAATCTCTCCTATAAAAATGCCACCGAAGTTGCCCTCTATTTTGCCGATAAGCTGCAGCCTAACGGTTTTTATAACGATAGTACAGTATATATCGGGCTCGATTCTTACTGGGACAATATCGCTTATTCTGATCTTTTCAGGTTTGTCAGGGAATGTAAAACCCGGAGACAAAATGCAGGTATTTACTGGACACCCTTTGTTGATTGGGCTAAAAATCCAAACAGGGTGGTGGAGGGAACCACCAATACATATTACAAAGATATTTACTTGTATGCTAACGGGAAACCCCAGGAGATAGCCGGTGCTTATGCGGTGGATCCTACCCACCCTGCAACCAAAAGTCGTATCAATCTTTACCTGAACCGTTTTCTGACACAGGGGTTCACCTACATCAAACTGGACTTCATGACGCATGGAGCCCTTGAAAGTGATGCTCATTATGATTCAACCGTTCATACAGGCATTCAGGCCTATAATCAGGGACTTCAATATATCGTAGATTACCTGGATGGTAGAATGTTTGTTAATTTCTCCATTTCTCCCTTGTTCCCTTCTCAGTATGGCCATGGAAGGCGCATCGCCTGTGATGCTTATGCAAGTATTGGGGATACGGAGTACACCCTTAATTCCCTGACTTACGGCTGGTGGCTTGACAGAGTATATACCTGTAACGATGCAGACAACATAGTTCTCAATGGAGTGTCCACTGGGGAAAACAGGGCCAGGGTCACCTCTTCGGTAATAACAGGCCTGGTATGTGCAGGCGACAACTTCAGCGAATCGGGATATTCTTCGGCCAAATTACGTGCTGAAACCTTTCTTACCAATCCGGAAGTGAACCGGGTCGCCAGGCTGACAAAGGCTTTTTATCCTGTTGAGGCAGCAAGTGATAATGCTGCTGCAGATATGTTCATACAGCAATATGCCGATACGCTGTATTTAGCGGTGTTTAACTATACAACTGTTTCTGGAAATAAAACCATCGATTTTAACCGGTTAGGATTATCCGTGGGTACCAACTATATTTTCCATGAGCTGTGGTCTGGCTCAAAGGAAGAACATTCTTCCTCATGGAGCGTTTCTACCCCCCGCCGGGATGTTAAATTCTTCAAGATTTACGAGGGTAGCCTCACTGCAGCTCAAACTCCCAAAATGATTGAATTTAGTGTTTACCCCAATCCTTTTGAAAATGAACTTGTCATTAATGCCGATTTTACTGACGATCGGGAGATATCAGTCTACGATGCCCGGGGGAGTCTGGTAAAGGTAGCCTATGCCGACGCATCAAAAATCAGGCTGAAGGAGCTGAAAAGTGGGCTGTACATTATGACAGTTCGTTGTGATGACGGAAAAATGCATTACAGCAAGGTTATTAAAAAATAGGCTGCTTTCAGGAAGGGAGATAATAAGGAAGATATGGTTTATATTGCCCGACGGTGAGGTCGGATTTCATTTTTTATAATGAGGAATTGATTATTTTAGAAATTGAATAAACTGATAGTGCCATGAAGAGTTTTTTTTCATCGTTCCTGGTTCTGCTGACGGTCTCATTCGCCTGTGCCGGGGAAATAATACGGATTGATACCAAAGACAACAGCCTGGTTTTTAAGGTTCAGGATCAGAAATTGTACCAGCTTTGGTTCGGGGCAAAGACGGGTGATAAACTGGCAGCCCTGCCCCAAGGGACAGCTTTTCCCGCGTATGCCACCTTCGGAACCGGGGAGGTGAATGAAGTCGCTCTCAGGGTCACCCATGCCGACGGAAATACATCCACGGAACTTCTCTTTGAATCTGTCATCAAGGAAGAATCCGGTCCGGGCATCGTTCAAACCCGTATTAGCCTGAAGGATAGCTTTTACCCGTTGAGGGTCGACCTGGTTTTCAAGGCGTATTTTGCGGAGAACATCATCGAACAGTGGGCAGAGATCTCCCATTCGGAAGATGGTCGGGTGACATTATACAATTTTGCCTCAGCCCAGCTCTCCTTTAAAGCTACTTCTTACTGGCTGACACAGCTTCACGGGGACTGGGGTAATGAGATGAACCTGAAGGAAAGCCGCCTCACCGAAGGGATAAAGATCATCGATTCCAAACTTGGCGCCCGTGCCACCATGTATGCCACCCCATCTTTCCTCCTCAGTCTGGATGCTCCCGGTGCCGAAACACAGGGTGAAACCATCGGTGCCAGTCTGGCGTGGCCGGGAAGCTTCCAGGTAGCCCTGGAAGTAAACAGGATGCAGGAACTTCGTCTGCTGGCAGGGATCAATCCTTTTGCCTCCCAATATGTGCTGGATAAAAATGAGTTGTTCAAAACCCCGGCTTTGTTGTATACCTATACCAACGGCGGGAGGGGACAGGTAAGCCGCAATTTCCACCGGTGGGCCCGAAAATATGGCATCCGCGACGGGGAAAAATCCAGGATGACCCTTCTGAACAACTGGGAAGCCACCTATTTCGATTTCAACGAAGAAAAGCTGGCCCGGATCATCCGCGATGCCGCCAGCCTGGACCTTGAACTGTTCTTGCTCGATGACGGCTGGTTTGGTAACAAGTATCCCCGGAACAATGACCAGGCCGGATTGGGGGACTGGCAGGTCAACAAAAAGAAACTCCCGAACGGAATCGGCTTCCTGGTAAAAGAATCGCAGAAAAACAACGTTCGCTTCGGGATTTGGATAGAACCCGAAATGGTCAACCCGCAAAGTGAGCTGTATGAAAATCATCCGGAATGGGTCATCGCCCAACCGCACAGGCCGCCGATCCTTTTCCGCAACCAGCTGATCCTCGACCTGGCAAACCCTGAAGTACAGCAATTTGTCTTCAATGCGGTCGATGACCTGCTGCGGGCAAATCCGGGGATCGCCTATGTGAAGTGGGATTGTAACCGGTTTATCCAGAACGGGGGGTCCAATTATCTCCCTGCCGACAAGCAATCCAACCTCCAAATCGGTTATGCCCGGGGGTTGCTGTCGGTGTATGAAAAGGTCAACAAAGCCCATCCCGGCGTGCAACTGATGCTCTGTTCGGGGGGCGGGGGACGGATGGAATATGGCTCTCTGCCTTATTTTCATGAATACTGGCCCAGCGATAATACCGATGCCATCCAGCGGATTTTTATACAGTGGGGGGGATCGATGTTTTTCCCGGCCATCGCCTCTTGCAACCATGTGTCGACAGTTCCCAACCACCAGACCCGCCGCGTTACTCCGCTGAAACTGAGATTCGACGTCGCCATGATGGGAAAAATGGGGATGGACCTCCAGCCGGGACAGATGAGTGCCGAAGAATTTGCATTTTCAAAAAGCGCCATCGCCACCTATAAAGAGATCAGGGAGGTCATCTTCCGCGGTGACCTTTACCGGCTGGAATCTCCCTGCGAATCCAACCGGGCATCGCTGATGTACGTCACCGAAGATAAAACCAGGGCGATTTTCTTCGGTTTCCTGCTTCACCGGAAAGTGGGTGAATTCCTTCCCGGAGTGAAATTGCAGGGCCTTGATCCTGAAAAGAGTTATCTCGTGAAGGAGATCAATATGGGCCCGGGAAAAAACTCCTACCTCTCCACCCACGGAAAGGTTGTTAACGGCTCTCTTATGATGACATCAGGGATATCCCTCCCGTTGAACAACGAATACGACAGCATCATCATCGAGTTAACCGCACATTAGGAATTATTCCGGAGCCGGCTTTGACAAACTACGGGTTATTGACAAACCACCCGCTGTACAAATTTCAGAAGCCCCTAGGATCGTAAACCTGAGAAATTGGATTGTACATGGTTATGACAGGGTGGATGATATTATCATTTGGGGAATAATTTCAAGAGATATCTCTCGGTCAAAGGAACAATCAAAACAAATACTCCAGGGTTAAGGGAAACTGATCAGCGATGAAAGGTTTTTCCTGATGCCATCAAATCCTGTCCGGGAGAGTGCGGAATCCCCGAAAATTTCATTGAAACCGATTTCATCGAGGGCATACCAATCTTCCTTTGTAAGCTGCAGCAGGGATGTGGACGGCCTGAATCGGGGTTCGTCATGTTGCGGGGCTTTGCGGTTCCACGGACAGACATCCTGGCAGATGTCGCAGCCAAAAACGCGATTTTCCATTTTTCCCCGGAACTGAGGATCGATCTTCCCCTGATGTTCTATGGTCAGGTAGGAGATGCATCGGCGGGCGTCCACCATGCGGGGGGCGATGATGGCCTTTGTGGGACAGGCATCCATGCAGCGGGTGCAGGTGCCGCAACGGTCGGGAATATCCCGTGAAAACATCGTGCCACCCTCTGAATCCCCCGGTTGCTTCAGGTGATGCTGGTCGGCCCCGCAGGAAGAAATGGGTTGCCCCTGAAGTTCAGTTACAGAGTCCGGCTTTCCTTGAAACACCCCATCAGCCTGCAACGGGTGTTGCTGTTCATCAGAATCTGCGCCGGACTGAAGTTCCCTGTTTTCAGATTCTGTAAGCAATTCCACGGCACGGACTTCCCTTCCAGGGTGAATTGTAGCGCCTTGAGAGGCTTCCGATGAGTCGCCAGGGCATATCTCCGCATCGATGAGTAGTATGCCGATAAAGAGAAAACTTCCATATTCCGGGGAGATCAGCATGCCGTTCTTTCCGATCCATCCAAGTCGGGCCCTGCGCGCCCAGGCACGCTCCAGCACAGGGGCGGAATCCACAAAGACCCGCCCCTGGCAGGGGGTGATTTCTTGTTGGATAAAGCGCAACAGCTCCTTGAGTTTTGCCTTCATCACGGGATGGTAATCCCTGCCATAGGCATATTTGGACACCACGGGGGCGGAGGGGTCTTCCTGGTGTTGCCTGGTGAAATAGTTCTGCAGGACGACGATCACCGTTTTGGCACCCTCCATGAGTTGCCGGGGATCGAGGCGTTTCCCGCGGTTGCGTTCCATCCAGGCCATGGTGCCGTGCATGCCCCCGGCGAGCCACCGGTCCAGCCGTTCCTCCTCCTCCTTAAGGAAGTCCGCAGACACTGCCCCGGATGCCTGAAAACCAAGTCTCCACGAAAACTCTTTTATCCTTTCCAGTGGCCTGCTTTCACGAAAACCTGCTCCCCGAAAAGGTTTCATTCCCCAAACCTTGAAAGACAATATGTTTTTAGCTTGTTATAGATCGTTTCAAGTACCATAACTTGATCTGATAATGCATTTAACCCTTCCACAATATCCTGAATGATAAAGGGATATGCATGGGTTACGATGTTTTGGGTTTCCCGAAGTGTTAACCAATCTTGTTGGCTATCCAGCAGGTTTAGCTTTTCCATTTTTTCAGGATATCAATAAAGGGTAATCCTTGAATATCTTCGCCCAAATTGTCCAACAAGGAAGGGAATAATTTTGAACCCACAATGGTCTGAAGTTTCGAAAAACGGCAAATGAGCAGGTCTGAATAACTCAGGTCATCTGGCGAGAGTTGATTGTATTCCAACACCGTCAGAGGGAATAAATGGTCTATTTTGTGAAATGCATATAACATTCTTTGAAGATGAACATCGCAAAGAGCAAGTGCATCTTTAAGTTGAATCATTTTGTCATCTGAAGTCATAGCCTGATAGATGTTTTTTTGATCGTTTGTTAAAATGACTGTCTTGTACAAAGGGAAGGCCTGTCAAGAATCACATCAATCTTTTGTTCTCCGATTATCAGTTTCAGTAATACCAAAAACTCGATTTTGAACCTGGTATTCATCCTGGTTATGTCAGCTCCGGAAATTACAAGGTCAATATCTCCACCCTTTTGGGAATCATCGGTTCTGGAACCAAATAGTCTTATCTCTACCGTTTCGTCGAAAACGGAGACCGCAGTTTTCTTGATGGCTTCAATTTCTTTGTCTGTTAGCCGCATAACTCAAAGATATGAACTTTTACTTAACCTTGACCTGCCGGCGCGCAGCGACGGCTTAGTACGTCTCCCGCCGTCTGATGATCCACTGCCTGAAAAAGGGATCGTCAAAATCATATAAATTTCCGGTCTGGATCAAATATCCTTTGGCTACCAGCCTTTTGAGTCCGCTGAAAATCGTACTCTGGGCATGAATCCTGACCATTTTCGCAAATTTTGCCGACAGCGCAGGAGTTTCGTTGCGGGTCAGTCCAATGAGAATCTTCCGGTCGGTATTCAGGAAGGTGGCCCACAACCGTTCGTAATCCAAATCGTGCATGGTGATTGTTTCTTCAATGGCTTCGGAAACGGGATCCGGAGCTGCCGGATTCCGGTGAAGGATGTTCCACACCGCGAAGGCAAGTTGCTGGGTGTAGTAAGGATGTCCCCCCGTAAACGATACCACCGACGCTGAAATGGCTCGGTAGTTTTTGGTCATTCCCTTCAACCTGTCGCTGACATATTCATAAAATGCTTCCTGGCCGATCTTCGGAAGTGACATCACAATGCCGAAGTGGTAAAAGGGGGACTTTTTCTTCTCGAAGATCTCCCGCATCATCGACTCCTGGCTGCCCAGAAATACATAATTGATGCGGGTGTGGTTCTGCATCACCGCGCGCAGCATGTTGCCCATGGCAGGGTCGAGCCGCCCGATTTCCTGAAATTCATCCAGGATGACGATCGGACGATGCCCGGGTGAGGCCAGCTTCTCCAGGAGGTTCAGCACATCCTCGATATAGGGATGCGGGGGAGCACCCGGCTCAAAGGCGATGTCCACCTCATTGGTTGCCGGATTCAGAGAGACAACCGGGATGATCCTGAATTTCAGAATTCCCTGCCTGATCCGCTCTAAAGGGAAGAGCCTGTAAATGCGCCTGAGATACTGCGCCGCAAAGTCCTCCGGACTGTTGATCAGTTGAAGGTCCATCATCAGCACCTTGCGGTCGCTCTCCCTGACCGCCTTTCTGATGAGACTGGTCTTTCCGAACCGGCGCGGGCTGATGATGACCAGGTGGTTGTTGCTCGCCAGGATTTCCTTAACCCTCTCCAGTTCAACGGTACGGTCGGTGAAAAAGGGATCATCCACCACGGTCCCGAATTTGAATGGATTTATACTCATATTGCGAATATTTTCGTTGCGAAATTTTTCGCAATATACGAATTGTTTCTTAACCTTAACCTCAACCTCAGTTGTGGTGCGTCATGTTGAATTTCAATTTCTTCAGTTCATCGAGATCGTGGACGGGCCGTTCCAGTTCTGCGGGGATCTCCCGCTGGCTGAAAGTCTGGAAATACAAAAGGCAGGCGTCACGCCACCAGACGGCTTCGGTAGTTTGCACTTTCAGCTTCTTCTGCACGTGGGTGAAGCGTTCCGCGTCGACAAATTTCTTCAGCTGGTCCCATTGCTTCTGGAAAAAGCGAGCCTCCTCCACGCCGCCGTAATAGCGGTAGCAAAGTTCGTCCCAGAGGCTTTTCCCCGAGGCGAGGCCATAATCCCAGGGCAGATGGTGGAACCAGAGGAGCAGGTTCTCGGGACACGTTTGCCGGTTTCCGTACATCTCTCGAAGGGGAGAGAAGTACTGTTCCACGGCATTGCTTCCCGAAGGGGAGCGGTCGAAGCCGATGCCGGTGGACGAGGCGTTGTGGTAATAACGCGGCAGCCAGTCGGGCCGGGCATTTTTGATGTCGGTCCAGGGTTCCGGACCGTGGTGGTGGCTCCAGCCCATGAGATGGTGAAGTCCCAGGGGGGTCATGTAATTGACAACGGCTTCGCGCGAGCGCATCATGATGGTGAGGACGGGATCGATAAAGTCCCCTTCATGGGAGAAGGTCATCTTCAGCCATTCTCTTCCGATCGCCATGGAGGAGAGTTGGTGGTCCCAGGCCATACGGCCGAAGGCGTACCAGTTGGACTGGGCGAAATGGTGCCCGCACCAGTTGACATCCCTGCCGGTATTGGCTACCCCGGCAATGGCGGTCAGCCTGTGGCCAAAAAGGCTTCCGTCGGTGACCTTCGCCACCGTGGATTCAGGTCCCTTGCACCAGGTGATGGCATCGAGACACTCCTTCCACATGGGCGACAGGTAGGCCAGATGATCCGAAAAACCCAGGTATTCCTGGGTGATCTGGAATTCCACCATCAAGGGGGTCTTCTCCATGGCCCCGAAGATGGGGCTGAAGGGCTCCCGCGGCTGAAAGTCGACCGGACCGTTCTTGACCTGGATGATCACGTTATCGGCGAATTTTCCGTCGAGGGGGACGAATTCGGTATAGGCCTGTTTGGCGCGGTCTTCTCCGGAAGGCTCATACACAAAGGCCCGCCACATCACAACCCCATCGTATGGTTTCAGCGCTTCCGCCAGCATGTTGGCGCCGTCGGCATGGGTACGCCCGTAATTCTGAGGCCCCGGCTGCCCCTCGCTGTTGGCTTTAACCAGGAATCCCCCGAAATCGGGGATCAGGTCGTAAATCTCCTTCACCTTATCTTTCCACCACTGCGCCACGGAGGGATCCAGGGGATCGGAGTGGGGGAGTCCGCCCAAAATGGCGGGAGAAGAGAAGTTGACCGACATGTAAACCCTGATGTTGTAAGGCCGTAGGATGTCGGCAACGGCGGCGAATTTCCGGAGGTATTCGGGTTTCAGCGCATCGGGGGAAGCATTTACATTGTTGAGGACCGTTCCGTTGATCCCCACGGAAGCGTTGGCGCGGGCATAGGTCTTGTATTGTGCGGCCAGCACGGTGGCGTCCTCTTCACGGTTCCACCAGATGGAACGGCCGGCATAGCCGCGTTCCACGGTACCGTTGAGGTTGTCCCAGTGGTTGAGCAGCCGCAGTCGGTAAGCCGGCCTCTCGATGATGCTGAGGGCGCTCACCGGCTCACCGGTCTGTATCTTCCGCAGCAGGGTGAAAACCCCGTACAACACTCCGGCATCGCTGTTGGCGGTGATCACGGTGACCGGACCTGCACGGGTCACGACGCGGCGTATTAAAAATCCTTCCTCACCGCATTGCTCCACCTCTTTCTGCGGAATGAGGACCCCGATTTCGGGATGATCCGCAGTGCCGATCACCAGGGTGCCGGCCTCAGGGGGTTCACTTTGCCGGGAGCCGCGCCCCGACTTTTTGACCGCCACCGGTTCTTTACCAGTAAGTCCGGCCATCGCCATCCGCAGTTCTTCCTCAGCGGCCTTGATGACCGCCGATTCACCCCTGATGAGGAGTCCGGTGATGTCGAGGACTGCCTGCTCCGCCACGTTCTCCGGAAGCTTTTGGTACCGGAGCCACAGCGCCGACCCGTCTTCCGCATAAAGGGAAACGGGCAACAGAATTAAACATAAATATAAGAATGCGTTCTTCATCATAATTGTTATTTCTGCGATTTCAGTTCGTTGGCTGGTTTTTCCTGTCCTGACGACCTTACCGGTATTTTTGTATCACCCTACCGGATTCAGGCTTTGAATGAAACTTTCAAAACAAGGACCCAATGAACTCGACGTGTTTCTGTCTATAATCACTCATTATTCTTCAAAAATACCAGATTTTGGTAATTTTGCCTTGTAACCCCCGCTTTTTGTTTAATAATGATCATTTATGCTTCTATTCCTGAGGCCGTTTTGTTCATTGTAATAATTGCAGATTCTGCTGGGAATATGAGAATTCTGGCAAAAAAACAGTGATTTGTGTATTTTCAATTAATTATTACCTTTGCGCTGTTAACAAATTTATATCATCAATGAAAAAAGGAACAGTTAAGTTCTTTAATCACACCAAAGGTTTTGGTTTTATTAAAGACGAAGAATCAGACAATGAGTATTTTGTCCATGCCAGCGGGCTTGTCGATCAGATTCGTGACAATGATGTTGTTACCTTCGACATCGAAGATGGCCGGAAGGGTCCCAATGCCGTAAACGTAAAACTTGCATAAGTTAAAATTACCCATTACGACATCAAAAGCTCTGCACCCGCAGGGCTTTTTTTTTATTATTGCATAACTTTGACGTTCCCGAAAACTATCGGATCAGGAACGTGCCCTGAAGTTATGAAAAGAAAGCCTCTTATGAAGATTAACGGAACCAGGATGAAGCCGGTATTGTATATATTATTGATATATAATACTTTATTTATTTCAGAAATTTTTCCGCTTTCGGCGCAGACTCCGGAAGAGATATACCGGAAGCCGCTGAAGGAAGTGCTGGATCAGGTGGAACAGCGGTTTAGCGTGAAACTCACCTACGATACCCGGATTGTGCAGGACAAGACGGTCACTTATGCTCCCTGGCGGATGAAGAACGATCCGGAAGCTACCCTTCATGCGGTGCTCGGTCCTTTCGACATGGTTTTCAGCCGAAATTCTTCCGGGGGCTATGACATTGCCGAATTCCAGTATCACCGCCGGACGGCGGAGGAGGGAAAGGCGCACCTGGAGCGGCTGCTCTCCTTTTACTCCACGCCGGAAACTTTGGAAAAGCGCCGGGAGGAGCTGAAGGCGTGTATCTGGGAAACGCTGGGGTTGAACGCCTTTCCGGAGAGAAATAGTTTGAATCCCATCGTGACGCCAAAACGGAAATACAAGGGGTATACGACGGAGAACGTGGCATTGGAGACCCTTCCGGGGGTATTTTTAACGGGAACGCTTTACCGTCCTTTGAGCGGGAAAGGCGCCATTAACCGGCTGGTGAGGCGGAAAGAGGGATTTCCGGCGGTATTGCTGGCGCAGGGCCACGGGGAGATCCAGCATTACGGGGAGAGTTCCCAGGTGCTGGCGGCCACCCTGGCCCGGATGGGCGCTTTGGTCTTCAGCTACGACATGTTCGCCAAGGGCGAGTCAGGGCTTCAGTTTGCCTTTGAGGACCACCGCACCGGCATGGCGCAGACCATGCAGACCTGGAATTCCATGCGGGTGGTGGATTTTCTCCTTTCCCTGCCGGAAACCGACGCTTCGCGCATTGCCATGACCGGCGCTTCGGGCGGAGGTACCCAGACGTTCCTGGCCACCCTCCTCGATGAGCGCATTGCCGTGAGTGTTCCCACGGTGATGGTCTCCTCCTGGTTTTTTGGGGGATGTCCATGCGAAAGCGGAATGCCCGTGCACAGCTGCGGGGCGTGGGGCACCAACAACACCGAAATTGCCGCCCTGGCAGCCCCGCGACCTCTGCTCCTGATTTCCGACGGGGGCGACTGGACATCCACCACCCCGGAAATAGAATTCCCGTTCGTCCAAAAAGTATATCTACTTACCGGTCATCCCGGAAGGGCGGAAAACGCTCATTTCTCCACCGAAGGCCACGACTACGGTCCTTCAAAACGCAACGCCGCCATCCGTTTCCTGGCAAAACACCTGGGACTTTCCACCGACAGTGTCCTTGACGCATCGGGGAAAATTGACGAAACAGCCTGTGCCGTGGAATCGCGGGAATCGATGCTGGTATTCGGGGAAAAGGGCGAAAAACTGCCCGCCCATGCCATCAGGGGAATGGAGGCACTGAAAAAATTACTCTCCCCCTGACCGATGGATCCCTTACGTGACACCACCCTGATGACCGGCCCCGATGACCGCCCTGGTGACTGACCTGATGACTGCCCTGGTGACCAGAGGAATCTGGCATAAAATATTGGATTATAAAATCTAAAAGTTAATTTTAGCGCCTGAAACGAATATTTTTAAATGAATACTACCATAGACCTTAACAATGAATGGCGGATGGTGGCATCGGCCATTTACAAGCGCCCCACGGATTCTAAAATATTGGGCCAGTCGGAAGTAGACGTAACGGATCTGGAAAATTACATCACTGAGAAGCGGAAGAAGGGGATCAAGGTAACGTTGACCCAGGTGCTGACGCTTGCTGCCGCCCGGGCACTCCGCACCGAGGTGCCCGAGCTGAATGTATACCTGCGTAGGGGTAAGATCGTCAAACGTCCGTCGGTCGATGCTATGGTAAGCGCGCTGCTCGAAGGATCGGAACTGGGATCGGTGAAAGTTCCCCACGCCGATGAGATCACCATCGACGAAATGGCACTTTTCTTAGCTTCGGAAATCAAAAAGGCACGCGGCGGCAACGAAAACAAAACCATGGAGATGAAAGGCAAACTGGCCGCCATCCCCTGGCCATTCCGCAGCTGGATCTTCTCATTGTTCAGAGTCTTCACCCAGAAATGGGGCTTTTCAATTCCCAAACTGGGCCTGACACCCAACAGTTTCGGCTCTTTCATCGTCTCCAATATCGGGACCCTCGGCCTCGACATCGGTTTCCCGGCGCTGATGCCCACCTCCAACGTCTCCTTTGTGCTGATCCTGGGGGCGGTTAACAAAAAACCCTGGGTTCTGAACGATGAAATCGTTCCCCGGAAAATCCTCACCCTGGGCGCTGCCCTCGACCACCGGGTGTGCGATGGCTCACACGGAGGACGGCTATTCCGTTACCTCAAATACATTATCAAAAACCCGGAACTTCTCGACGCAAAGCCTGCCTGACATACGAAGGTATTCATTTCTCCGGTTTCCGGAAGGGAAATGCAGGTTTCTCGCGGAAACGGAAAGCGCACGCTGAAAGGGGAATCGGTTCATCTCTCCGGAATGTTAATTTTTGTTTATTTTTTCTGTAAAAATTACAGAAAGATCAGGCGGATCCCGTATCTTTATATCTTTCGTAAAACCTGGTCTTATGAGCGAAATTGACATCCTGGCACACCTTGTACTGGCTCCCTATATCATCAAAGCGACTGCTCTGATCAGTAATGAGCGCAGGGTCGGCGGGAACCAGTTCCGGCATGCCTTTGCCACCCTGGGAATCCTCCTTGACTACAAATATTTCTCCAGTTCCGTATTGCTGAAAGCCTCCCTGATCCATGACCTGATCGAAGACAAGCCGGAGACCAACCTCCATGAATTGCGGTCAATCGATTCCGACGCCAACAGGGTGGTGGATCTGGTCCTCGAGGTGACGCGCAAAGAGTGCGAGACAAAAGCCGCCTACCTGAAGAATATCCTGAAGAATGGATCCTATGAAGCCAAAATCCTTAAGGTAGCCGACCGTATCAGCAACCTGACGGACCTTCACAGGGACGTCTATTCGGAAGAAAAGATGATGAAATACCTCGACGAAACTGAAGAATATGTGATTCCCATGGCGAAAGATGTGAACCACAACATGGTGACGGAACTGACTGACCTGATCAAAAAGAGAAGGGAAATGTTGCAGTGTGTTGCCTCCTGATTCGGGAAAGAATTATCTTTGTCTTGATTAATTCACTGAAAACATGGGAAAGTATGTCAATAACAATCTCCTGAAGGGGGAAAAGGTGGAATATGAAACCAAACTGCACTGGAAGGTATTTGTCACGCTTTCGGGGGTGTTAACCCTTTTCATTTACCCGTTGATCTTGCGGAGCACCAGTGAGTTCGTCATTACCAACATGCGGGTAATCCTCAAAACCGGATGGATTTCCCGGAAGACCTTCGAGATGAACCTGAACAAGATTGAAACGGTCAATGTGGACCAGTCGGTCTGGGGGAGATTGTTTGGTTTCGGGACGATTACCATTGTCGGTGCCGGTGGAAGTCGTGATGAAGCCCAGAATATCCGCAAACCGTTGGAATTCAGGAAGAAATTCCAGGAGATCTCTGCTTAGCCGGCACTTAAACTGCAACCTTAGCCTCTACCTGCTTGACCACAGGGAGAGTCCTTGACCCCGACCTTCTTTGGTCACCGGAGGTTACTGAACTTCAATCTTTTCTAGGCTCCAGTGGTATCCACCACTTATCTTAACCTCAACCTTAGCCTTAACCTCAATAGAGCATCCTGGCCCTGAGGGTGTGCGGAATATTTTTCAGTTCCGTGAGGATGGCAGGACTCAGGTTGCTTTCCGTGTCGATGATGACATAACCGATGTCCGCATCGGTCTGCAGGTATTCCGAGGCGATGTTGATCCCTTTGCCTGTGAAGACGAAGTTCACATTCCGCAGCAATCCCGGCATGTTTTTATGGATATGGAGGAAACGTTGCTTGTTTTCATTGGGCTGCAGTGAGATCTGCGGAAAATTCACCGCTCCGATGGTGGTGCCATTGTCGCTGTATTTAATCAGTTTCCCGGTGACCTCGCAGCCGATTTTCTCCTGGGCTTCTCTTGTGCTTCCCCCGATGTGGGGCGTCAGGATCACGTTGTCGAAATCACGGAGGACCGACCGGAAGGGTTCGTTATTGGAAGCCGGTTCCTCGGGGAAGACGTCGGCGGCCGCTCCTGCCAGGTGGTTTTCGCGGAGGGCGACGGCCACGGCATCGTAGTCAACCACCGATCCCCGGGAGGCATTGATCAGCAAGGTCCCTTTTTTCATCTGTGAAATCTGTGGGCGACTGATCATATTTATCGTAAGTTCCGTCTCAGGGACATGGAGGGTAACGATGTCGGACTTCTCCAGCAACTCCTCCAGGGAATCGCAGGCTACCGCCTTTCCGAGGGAAAGCTTCTTCTCGATATCGTAATAATAGACATTCATTCCCATGGCTTCGGCAAGGATGGAAACCTGGGAACCGATGTGGCCATACCCCACGATGCCTATGTTTTTATCACGGATCTCATAGCTCTGACTGGCCGATTTTATCCATTCGCCCCGGTGGGCGGCGGCGTTTTTCATGGGCACCTCGCGCATGAGCATGATGGCTTCGGCAATCACCAGTTCGGCCACGGAACGCGTATTGCTGAAGGGGGCGTTGAATACCGGAATACCCGCCATTTTGGCAGCCTGCCGGTCCACCTGGTTGGTCCCGATGCTGTAACATCCGATGGAAATGAGTTTTTTTGCCTTCGACAGCACTTGCGCGGTGAGCTGCGTCCGGGAACGGATTCCGATGATGTGAACGTCCCTGATCTTCATCTCCAGCTCTTTGTCATCCAGCGCTTTGGAAACATATTCGATTTGGGTGTACCCTGATTTTTCAAAGCTGGCGACCGCTGAGTGGTGGATACCTTCCAACAGCAACACCCTGATCTGATTTTTGTCGAGAGAAAACTTCTGCTCCATATTGCATATGATCGGTTAGGTTGACAAAAATAGTTTTGCGGAGCTGTTTTCCCAACATTCAGGCAGAAAAATTCGGTTTTTATGAGAAATAGGGCAGGAGGTCGATCAGCAGGTAGACGAGTGCGGCGATGATCATGCTGACGGGGATGGTGAGGATCCAGGCGACCATCAGGTTATTGGCAACTCCCCACCGCACGGCCGACATCCGTTTGGTCATGCCCACCCCCATGATGGCTCCGGCGATGGTGTGGGTGGTGCTCACCGGAATGCCCAGTCCCTGGGAAATCCCGTAGAGGGTGATGGCCCCGGCGGTTTCCGCAGCAACCCCTTCGACCGGAGTAACTTTGGTGATTTTCGTCCCCATGGTTTTGACGATCCGCCACCCGCCCATCATGGTTCCCAGGGCGATGGCCGAATAGCACGAAATGGGGATCCAGGAGGGAACGTGCAGATGCATCTTGCCCGAAGCATCGGCAATTTCAGCAACATTGGCCCAGTGGGGGACCAGTTCTCCGGCTCCCTTCAACTGAGCGACATAGACCAGCATGGCGGCGCTGATGATGCCCACCACCTTCTGCGAGTCACTCCCCCCGTGCCCCAGACTGAAGGCAGCCGAGGATAACAACTGCATCATCTTGAACCATTTGTTCGACTTGTGGGGATTGGCCTTCCGCCAGAAAATGAGGATGAGGATCGTCAGAAAGTAAGAAATCAACATCCCCATGACGGGTGCCAGAAAAATGAATCCGATGGTTTTCAGGATGATGGCTTCGTTGATGACGCTGAAAGCGCCGGTATGGGCGACGGCAGCGCCGGCAAATCCACCGATCAGCGTATGGGATGAAGAAGAGGGTATCCCCAGCCACCATGTCAGCAAGTTCCATATGATGGCGGCAATTATGCCAGCCAGGATCACTTCCAGGGTAATGGCGCCCGTTTCAACGGTCTTGGCTACCGTATTGGCGACCTTCAAATCAAAAATCCAATAAGCCATGAAGTTGAAAAATGCCGCCCAGATCACTGCAGGAAAAGGAGCCAGTACTTTCGTGGAAACAATGGTGGCAATGGAATTGGCGGCATCATGAAACCCGTTGATCAAATCGAACAAAAAGGCCAGCGCTATGATGACGATCAGCAAAACAAGCATGAGCGGAAAAATTGAATGCAGGTACCGTTTAACATGCGATCACGCGTATTTTACGATGATCGTTTTCACTACGTCAGATACATCTTCCATCCGGTTGGAGATCTTTTCGATGTTCTGGAGAATATCCTTGTGTTTGATCAGTTCGATGGCGTCCTTCTCTTTGATGAAAAGTGACGAGAGGGCTTTGTGGTAACACTCATCCACCCTGCTCTCCATTTTCCGGAGTTCTTTGCACGACTTGAGGCTTTTGACCGCATTCCTGGAGTTTTCCAAACCGGCCACCGCAAACTGAAGATGCAGGCTGCCCTGATAAAGCAGTTCTGACATCTCCTTCATGTGCTCGCTGAAATCTGAAAATTTGTACATGTCCACTTTCCCCGAAACGCTGTTGATCAGGTCTACCACATCGTCAAGCCTGGAAGTGAGCTCATGGATGTCTTCCCGGTCAAAGGGGGTGATGAAGGTCCGGTTAAGCTCGTCGAAGAGATGGTTGGTAATTTCATCACCCCTTTTTTCAATCTGTTTGATTCTTTGCCTGATGGCCGATGTTTCTTCTTCAGAGGAGGAAATGAAGAGCTTTTTCAGCTCTTCGGCAGCTTCCACGCTGTTCTTGGCAGCCTTGTTAAACATCCCGTAGAATTTCTTCTCCTTGGGGACAAAGTACTTGACCAGTTGAGTTAAATTCATCCTTTCAAAGGTTGTTGATCAAAAAACCCTAAAAATAGTTCTTTGTAACAAAACCGTAACAATTATGTAACTATTTTTTTCAGAATGCCGGAGTGAAATTTTTTCCTGCCCGATTACTCCATTTCAACTTTTCATATCAGGATATTTCGTCATTTCCCGAACCTTCTGCAGGTTTATGAAAAAAATATATATTTTTGCACCGGTTTTTAACGAAAAAACCATGAATGATTGACCTGTGGTGTAATTGGCAACACGTCTGATTTTGGTTCAGAAGAGTTCAGGTTCGAGCCCTGACAGGTCAACGAAGTTCTTTCTGTACTTCCTTGCAGGGAATTTTTTCGGAATGAAATTTTCCGTTAACTTCGTCCCCTGAAAGTGAAGACTGACACTGTCCTGTGGTGTAATTGGCAACACGTCTGACTCTGGATCAGAAGAGTTCAGGTTCGAGCCCTGACAGGACAACTGAAAATCAACCACTTGCAAATTATTTTGTGAGTGGTTTTTTGTTAACGTAAAGTTGAAGCAAAGTTTTAAGGTTTTTTTGATTTGATATTTGAGCTTATACCAGAAATCCCCCTGAACAGAAAATCAGTGCATTCGCCAGATAACCTGACCACATTCCGTAATCTTTTACATTGCATTGAATGCACCCAATGGATAGGCGCAGCTAATCCCCCTGCATTTAGCAGCTCATATTTTCCTCTTTTTGCTTAATGGATTGCGGATTCTGGAGACAAAACCTTCTTTCACGCGATAGTAGTGCATGGTGTCGCGGTCAGCCTTCACCCCGTTAACAGTGTAATAGCCGGTTATCCTTTTGTTATCGTCAGAAACGGTCAGGTAGTACACATACCCTTGGTCGATGCTGCGGCCCTCTTTACTGAAAAGGAACGCTTTGAATTCCATCAGCCGGCCTTTCAGTTTCCCTTCTCCCCTGTAAGTATTCCATATGCCGGCGGCATCATTTGGCCACGACATGATTACCATGAAATTATCGCCGTACTGCCAAAAATTCAATCTGCCTCTTTTATCGGTGCTGCCATACCAACTTCCGGAGCTATCTACCGGAAGCGCCGCTGAAGTAGAAGACCTGGTTGATACCGAGGGGAACTTTTCACCGTCCCCAACGAAGACGAAGCTTCTTCCGAAACTGTCGTATGATTTGCTGGTGACCCCGTTTTGGGTAGATCCCTAATAGGAGGAAGCTGCGGGTCGGATTTCAATTGCCACTGTTCCTCCTCTTTGTGGAGTGATCAGTCCGGCATGTACGGCTGCTGTGGCTATGGAACTGTCATCGGTATACAGATCGGTTCCCCAAAGTCTGGAAGTGGTGGCCCCTGCGGGGAATGTAAAGGTGTAACGCTGTCCGTTTTTTCCACAGAACGATCCGGCCTGGGTGTTCCAGTCTCCCCGCGTAGTCATGATGGGAGAATCTCCTGTTGTGGTGCCACCTTCAGAAAAGTTGGCATTGGTCACTTCTTTACGTGCCGAAGCCTGTGAAGCGTCTGAAGCCCAAAGTTGCATAACTAAGGCAATCCCTGTCACAATTAATAATCTCAACAGGTAATTCATAAGTTAATTAATAAATGGTTGATAAGTTTTCCGTTATATAACAAGTCCTTGTTTATTAAAAAACGACTATGTAACCATTTTATTTAGAAACTGATTTGCTCCCGTAAACAACTCAGACAATATACTCTCTTTTTCGGAGGTGAGCTGACGAACTCACTCCGACTTAGCCGTGTCTCGTTTCATTTTTGTTTAGTAAATTTGTTTTAACGTCCATTTTGGTCATATGTGGTGTGTCTTTTTAAGCTGACCGCTACCATAGGTTAGCAGTATTAATTATTTCATTTCTTTATTGTTACAACTTCAATTTTACCAATTCTTGATGCAATATCAGAAAATGAACTCCAATATGAACCAAAAATATATTTTGTTTTTGATAAACAATACAAATCAATCAAAGCGTCAATAATTCCCTTTTTGGTATTTCTGCTTAACTCTTTCTTGTAAGTAATAATTTTATAAGTAAATTTTTCTATTAATTCATTTTCAGTTTCTAAATCATCAGTTGCCAAAAAAAAATTAGTATTTGGATTTACTTTTAATTCGTTTATCATATTTTCAATAAATAACGTAGTTGGACTAAATTCTATTGATTTATAATTATCCGCCCTTCTTATGTGAATTCCTACTGTATCTTTATCATAAGAATTCGTAATTTGATTTATTACATTTTGTATATTATCTATTGGCATAAAATTCAGATAAAATTCTTCATTTTTCTCAAAATTGAGTTCTTCACACGTTTGAAAATAGATATTTTTATTTCTGGAAACGATTTCTAATAAGTCGATTTTTCTATTCCAAACATATTTTTCAAAATCTTTTTCTTTAATACAATAATCAATACCAACAATTTTATTTATAAAATATGCAAAAATACGTTTAAATTTACTTTCTTGATTGGTTGCTTTTGCAAATTTGTATTTTGAAATTTTATTTGTTATTTCAATATCTTTTATAGGTTTAAATAAATCTAAAAATTCACAATTTAAATCATAATTTGCAACCCAAATTAATTTTATTTTTTGTTTTGTTTTATTACTTAAATCCATTGCTGATGCAATTACTCGCATTCTATTTGCTAATCCGCCAAATGGTTCAATTATAATCATTTTTACTTTTGTTACCGCTAACGAAATAACGTTTTATTTAACTTTTACCCAAAATTATATTAATTAAAGCTGGTAGGCAAGGAATTCCTGAAAAATATGATTAAAGTGGCTGGTGAAATGTTAAATTAAAACAAGTTGGACTATGCCGCAACCACAGGTAACCGGGAACAACAAATACAATGTTTCTGGGAATCACAATGCAGTAAAATCGGGAACAGGAATACAGAAAAATAGGAACAGATATAGATGCCTTTCATCCAGACGGTATGGTAAAAATGGAAAGGCGCGGTAACCGTTTCCTCTCACTCTCCGGAATGTGAAAGATCAAAACGGCATCCCCTGCATTATCTG
>Ga0209718_1000072_pt1 | contig 145644 bp, 140 predicted proteins | sample AD_JPNAS1_MetaG_FD_184420 | JGI IMG/M metagenome (GOLD analysis project Ga0209718, IMG submission 184420) | Active sludge microbial communities of municipal wastewater-treating anaerobic digesters from Japan - AD_JPNAS1_MetaG (SPAdes) (version 2) | ecosystem: Engineered > Bioreactor >...
GTCTTCATTCGTATTTGAAATACAAAAATCCGAATGATTTTGAAAAGAGTCTTACGTTGGCAAAAGCAGCTTAACCGGGTGTCCGTTTTTACTTGACCAGATCAAAGATATCGTTTTTTATTGAAGCACTGCACCCTAGGAGTTTTTATGAAGTGCCCTTCCGGATTAATCCCGGGAAAATGGGAGGGCATTCATTGGCCGGTGATGCACGACCGGATATTCGGATCAATGCTGTCCTTCAGGCAGTTCCACCCGTGACAGATTTTCGAAACTTGTGTATTTGTCCACAAAGGCCAGCTTGACGGTGTCGGTGGGGCCGTTTCTCTGTTTGGCAATGATGATTTCCGCAATACCTTTGTCGATATTGTCCTCCGATTTGTTGTACACTTCATCCCGGTAAATAAAGGCGATGACGTCGGCATCCTGTTCAATGGCGCCTGACTCGCGCAAATCCGCCATCTGCGGCCGGCGGTTGGTGCGGCTTTCGACCTGACGGTTCAGCTGTGAAAGCGCCACAACCGGCACATTGAGTTCTTTGGCCAGCGCCTTCAGGGACCGGCTGATATCCGATATCTCCCGTTCCCGTGAATCGTGACTGTAACTGGAGCGCATCAGCTGAATGTAATCCACAACAACCAGTCCCAAGCCCTTGTCCGCTTTGAGCCTCCGGGACTTGGCCTTCATTTCTAGAACGGTAATAGCGGGCGTGTCATCGATGTAAAGAGGCGCGTCCGAAAGGCGGCCGGCGGCAGTCGTCAGTTTCGGCCAGTCTGTTTCTCCCAGAAAACCTTTTCGTAAGCGCTGGGCATCCACCCTGGCCTCAGAGGACAGAAGACGAAAAGCAAGCTGTTCCTTGGACATTTCCAGCGAAAAGACGGCAGTCGGAATCTGCGCTTCCATTGCGGCGTGCAGTGCGATATTCAGGGCAAACGCCGTCTTGCCCATGCTGGGACGTCCTGCAATAATAATCAGTTCGGATTTCTGCAAGCCGGCGGTCAAATCATCAATCTTTCCGAAGCCGGTCGGCACGCCGGTAATCAACTGCTGGCGGGAATACAAATCTTCGATAGAGCGGAAACTGTCTTTAATAATATCCCGGATCGGAAAATAATCCTGGCGCACCTTGTTTTCGGAAATTTCGAAAATGCTGTGTTCGGCCTTATCCAGAATAGTATCCACATCGGAACCGGTTTCGTAACAGTTGTCGATAATTTCCGTTGCCGACGTGATCAGACCGCGTAAAATCGCCTTCTCTTTGACAATTTTCGCATAATTGGCGGCATTGGCCGCCGATGGAACGTTGTCCACCAGAGAAGCCAGGTAGGTTGTACCGCCGACAGAATCCAGAAGGCTTTTATCTTTGAGGGCATTGCTCAGGGTAATCAGATCAACCGGTTCGTTTTTTTCGGACAGATCCTTGATCACAATGAAAATCTTCCGATGAGCCTCGGAGTAGAAATCCCTCTCGGATAAAATTTCGAAGACCCTGTTGGTGGCACTGTTCTCCAGCAGAATACTGCCCAGGACAGACTGTTCGGCCTCGAGATTCTGCGGCGGGAGTTTATATTGCGATGGATCTTTTTCTTTCATTATGATTCGCCGACAACCTTCAACGTGATCTGTGCCTCAACATCATGAGCCAGTTTTATTTTGACCGCGAACTCGCCGAGTTCTTTAATGTGCTCGCCGTGCTCATGCATGATCATCTTCCGGTTAATGTCGTATCCTTTTTCTTTTAACGCGGCCTCGATATCCTTTGCGCTTACCGAACCGAAAAGTTTGTCCTGATCACCGACCTTGCGGGCAATGGTAATGGTTTCGCGGGACAGAACATCAGCCAGATCCTGCGCGTTCTTATGTTCTTTTGCGGCCTTCTTCAGAATATTGTTTTTTTCATGTTCGAAGAGTCTGATGTTTTTTTCATCGGCTTCAATCGCCAGTCCCTTGGGAATTAAAAAATTACGGGCGTACCCGTCATTGACTTTCACCACCGTTCCGGCTTTGCCCAGGGAACGCACACTTTGTTTCAGAATGACCTTCATGAAAATCCTCCGTTTTTATAAAAATAGTATTGCGATCATTATGTTCATAAATGATTTTTTTGAAAACGCTTGCGGAAATCAAACCATACATCAAACAGCCCGATGACCGCAATAGGTATCATAAGAATTTGCTGCACTGCAATTAAAAAATAAAAAATATAGCGGATTAAAAAAGGTACGTTTTTGTTCTGGAAGAGAAAGCTGACAATCGCCAGCCCTTGCAGCAGATACACCAAGCAGACGATCAGAAAAACATTTAACCCAATGAAATTAAAGTTCTTTTGTGGAATGAACAATAGCAGGCCGGATATGATAAAAATCCATATGGCCCAGTCGGTCACTTTCCAACGCGCCAGTATTGCCATTTGCGCATAAACGATGCCGAATCGTCTCAGATAAGTTTTGCCCAGTAAAAGATTAGCCCAGATGATGAATACGGACAGAATGACCATCAGGGACGGGAAAATGTGGATGAGGCTGTTGATGATATTGTTTTCATTATCTTTGATCATGCTGATATCGTCCGGTTTTAAAGGCATCTGGCTGTAAAATTTGATTGTTTCGCTGATGGTCACGGTTATAAAATTCTTCACCAGCAGCCAGGGATTCACCCCCAGGCCCACAGCATCGTAAACGAAATAAAAACCAATCGCTCCAAAAATCAATAAAACCGGTCCCGTAACTATTTTTTCGATGGAGTAATTTTCAGTCGCCATGTGCGCCATAAGCAATCCGGCCATTCCCATGGTAAAAATCGCGACAGCCGGCACATCCAGATTCAGCCCGACGGATAAAAGCATAAGAACCGCTAAAGAAAATAAAAGACACAGTGCTGTTTTAAAGATACCGTTGGTTGCTCCATTGACGAAGGCAATCATCGGAAGCAGAAAAAGAAAAACGGGGCCGACAAGCGGAACAAAAACGGCGGCAAAAGCAAACAGACCAACAGCAGACAGGAGACCGGAAAAAGAATTGCCGGACGCGGGTGCTCCGGATTTTTTAAAGAAAGAAAAACTGCTCACGATGCAACACCCCGTTAACCGTCGCTTTTTCTGAAAAAGAAGGTAACGCCGCCCGCGGCGTTACCTGACTGAAATGTTGTTGAATTGATTTTAAACCGAAACGAATGACTCAGTTTTGAAAAATAATCATCACACCATTATTCTAACGACAAAAAAACTGCGGAACAGATTTATCTACCGTCAGCCGTCACATAAGGCATAATCGCAATCTGCCGGGCGCGTTTAATGGCCAGTGCCAGTTCCCGCTGATGGGAAGCGCAGTTGCCGGTGATGCGGCGCGGCATGATTTTGCCCCGTTCCGTTACGAAATTATTAAGAATCGCAGTATTTTTATAATCAATCTTAATATTGGAATCCGAGCAGAACCTGCAGAATTTTTTTCTGTGAAAAAACTTCTTCTGGGGATATCTTCCTTGTTTTTCTCCGTTTTGTGTTTCCATTGCCATGGCTTATTCCCCCTTCGTTTGAGTTTCTTCTTTGTTGTGATCTTTTCTAACGCGCGGTCTGGATTCCCGCGGCGCCTTCTCAATTTGATTAATCTGTTTGCCTTCGGCAGCAGCGGCTTCCGCCTCTACCTTGGCCTGAACGCGCTTTGCTTCGGCTGCGGCGGCTTCCTGCTGAATACCTTCGGCAGTGGTCGCACCTTCCTTCTTCACCGTCATGAATTTAATGACCCGATCATCGATCTTGTAATTTCTTTCAATCTCGTTGACAATGGAACCGTTGCCGGCAAAATCGATGAGAAAATAATAACCGTCTCTCTGTTTTTTGATTTCATAGGCGAGATGCCGTTTGCCCCACTTGTCAACCTTGGCAATGACACCTTTGCGGTCGGTAATGATGGTCTGACTTCTTTCGATTAACGCGTTGATCTCGTCCTCAATTAAATCGGCCAGGACGATAGCCACAACTTCATATCTTTGCAATGTTTTCTCCTTTCGGCTCTAAAGCCCGATTGGACGGGCAAGGAGTCCTAAAAATAGTAGGCGCGTTATCTATACCAAACCAAAACAGAAATCAAGAACTAAATGACCTTAATAAAATGATGTTCAAAATCAGATAATTAAATGATAATCTCCGTCCTTCCTTTAAGCTGAATCAAGCACATTGCCTGTCCAAGATAATTGAAAAACCGTTCCGGTTCAATCTAAAAAAACGTAAACCGGAAATCGGGTTTAGAGCCGTGATTGTTTAAATAATTTTCCAGCCAAGCGTGTAATGCGCCGATAAATTGGCAGAGAAGCGTGAATGCTTTTCAGGGAATCGCGGGCGGCGCTTTCTCCCGCCTTGACAAGGTCCACGGCCCGTTTGAAATCCATCCAGTGAAGATTGCCGACCTGGGGACGGATGATCACGTCGGCATCCGCCAATTCCGCCGCCTCCAGAACGCTGGGGGTGATTTCTCCCGCCCTGAAAACGACGTCCTTCGCCGTTTCGATCCTGAGATTCGTTTGCAAATCTCGATCCACCGTCACAGCGATGACGACGTCGGCTCCGGCCTCCCGTGCGGCGTGAACCGGCACCAGACTGGTAATGCCGCCGTCAGCCAGCAGCCAGTCTCCGTAACGAACCGGCTCGACGGCTCCCGGAACCGCACAACTGGCCAGCACAACCTTGCGCAACGATCCTTCGGAAAAAACGATTTTTTTACCGGAGATCAGATCGGTGGAAACCACGTGAAGAGGAATTCGTGTTTCTTTAATATCGAGATCCGGCAGAAAATAGTTCATCAGAGAGAGGAAGTCATGGGAAGGCAGAATGGACGGTTTGAAAAAGGCCTGAACAAAAAGAACGCGATTCATGATAAATTGTTGTGCTTTCTTGAGAATGTTTTTCTCCTCTTGTGTAAAAGACAGTCCAATGGATTTCATCCTGGAGTCGTCGAACTCAGGACTTTGCAGATAAGCGTCGATTTTGCTCTCGATCTCATCGGGAGCCTGGCCGGAAGCATAAGCGCCTCCGATCAAAGCACCGGCGCTGGTTCCTACAATCAGATCAATGTCGATGCCTTCTTCTTCCAGAACCTTGAGAACGCCGATATGAGAAAAACCGCGGACGCCCCCTCCGCCCAGTACCAGTCCAACTTTTTTACCCATCCATTTCATAAACAGATATCTACACCGGTTACGTTTTAGAGTTTGCAGGACTCCGCCGTCAGGCAGGTCTGCTCAACAAACCTCGTCAGTTTTTCTCCAATCAGGACATAAGGCAGCAGCACCTCATCCGCCCCGCTTTTCCTCAAGACATCAATCTGATCGGCCGAATCAGCCGTAGCAACGATGTAGGCGCTGGGCGCCAAGGCACGGCATGAAGTCACCAGAGCCTTGTTGCTGGTTCCCCGGAGGAGCATGTCGGGAATCGTTGAAAAAATTATTTGTGCTGCGGTTATATGAGCGTGCTCCAGCGTATCCATGCTGCCGATATCGCCGAAAATCCCTTTTATGTTTTTATTGCTCAATTCTTTTAAATTTTCAAGATTGAAATCAATCACCAGAAGCTTTTTCAATAAATCCGGGGTCTCCGTCTCCAGCCGGCCGATAAATTCCCGCGCGCCGCGGTGGAATCCCAGAATCACGATGGGGTAGACATTTTTTTCCTCTTCATCATGATTTTCTTTCGTCCTGGCCGGAAATCCCCTTTTCTCCAGAAAACGGTTGAATACCAGATACGCCGCGTGATTCCCCTTGATAAAATATGAAGAAAGAACAGACGTCATGGCCATGGCGTAGATAATCAACGACATCATCCGCTGATCAATGTGCCCGTAATGCACGCCGAGCGCGGCCACCACCAGAGAAAATTCGCTGATCTGGGCGAGATTCAGACTGGCGATGAAACTGGTCCGCCTGCCGCTGCCCGCCAGCGTCAGCAGCGGATAAATCGTCAAAAAACGAGAAACAATCACAAATAGGACAATGATCAACGCCATGCCCAGAATCGCGGCATCGGGAAAAGGAATTTTCATACCAATGGACAGAAAGAAAAGGGTCAGAAAAAAGTCGCGCAGGGGAAGAACTTTCGCCGTCACATGCATGCTATAGGGAAACGTCGAAATCGCGACACCGGCAATCAGAGCGCCCATTTCCATCGAAAGACCGATCCATGAACCGATACCCGCCATCAAAGCGCACCACGCCATAGACATGGCCACCACCATTTCCGGCGTTTGTGATATTTTTTTAAAAATCCAGCTCAACAGGTACTTGCTGAGCAAAAAACCGATGGCCAGCAGAGCCACGCTCTTGCCGAGAGCGATAAAAACCAGAAGAAATTGCGGATTCGTGAAATGCGGCTGAAGCGCCAGAATCAGAATGGCCCACAGGTCCTGAAAAATAAGAATGCCCAGCGTGATCCGTCCGGGGAAGGTGTCCAGTTCAAACTTGTCATAAAGAAGTTTAACGACAATCGCCGTCGAACTCAGAGCGCAAAACAGGGCCAGATAAAGGGCGTCAATATTGTTTCGGCTCAATTCGTAACCAAGCAGCAGAAAAAATCCCAGCCCGATCAGCACGCAGAAAATAAACTGGCCGATACCCGCATAGATCAGCTGACGACCGGAAGCCAGGAGTTTGGACGGATTGAGTTCCAGACCGATGATAAAAAGCAGCAGGATCAGGCCGATCTCGGAGATGACCTCGATGCTGGCGGCTTCGGAAACCAGATTGAATCCCATCGCCGGCCCGATCAGCGCCCCGGCGACCAGATAACCGAGAATGACGGGCTGACGGACAAGCTGAAATACAAAGCCCAGAGCGGTCGCCGCCAGAACAGAAATGCCGATGTCGGTAAGCATGCCATGCATAAGTTCGTATCTTTAATGCGTCACTGCGTATAAAGCCGAATGTTATTTTACTATCATAATGTTATAATGATTACAAATTCGCCGCCGTCCGCGGTCCTTGTTTTCATAAAGAACGATTTTGCAAAACGCTCTAGGACGCGAAAGACAGCGTATTATTTTCCGATACAGAAACTGGAAAAAATCCTATCCAGGATCTCGTCGTTGATTTTTTTGCCGGTTATTTCATCCAGATGATCCAGCGCTTCGCGTAAATCGAACGCGATAAATTCCGCTGATAGACCGGCGGTAACGCTTTCTTTCGCGTTTTGAATATTTTTCAGAGATTGCTCGACGGCATGTTTGTGGCGTAAATTGGTCAGGATCGCCCCGGACGTGCTTTCTGTTTCACCGTCAACGGATAAATCCAAGATTGTTCTTTTCAGCTCTTCCAGTCCGGAGCCGGACTTGGCCGAGATTTCCAGAAACTTTGTATGAGGCGGAAAAAGGTTCGCAATGCTTTTCGTTTCCCACGAACGCGGCAAGTCGATCTTATTGACGGCGACAATGATTTTCTCCGACGTGTTTTTATCAATCGTTATTTTATCTTCTTCTGTCAACGGTTTACTCACGTCCAGCATGATTATGACAATATCCGCTTCGGCCAGTTTTTTCCAGACGAGCGCAATACCCTCCTGCTCGATTACGTTTTGCGGTTCCCGGATTCCGGCGGTATCCGTCAGGTGCACGGGAATACCGCCGATATGAATCGTATCCGCAATCAGATCGCGTGTTGTTCCCGGAATATCAGTGACGATCGCTTTTTTCTTTCCCGCAAGAGCATTGAGCAGACTGGATTTCCCGACGTTGGGCTTTCCTGTAATGACCACATGAACACCTTCCGAATAGGCTCTGGCAAAGCGGTAGGATGTAAGAAGCCTCTGCATTCTTTCCATTGCCTGATTGATCTGCGGCGGTATTTGCACAAGCTCTGCTTCAGCGGTATCTTCTGCAAAATCGATGCTTGCTTCCATGAGGGCGAGCGCTTCGATCACCAACCCGCGGATCGTTTCAATTTCTTTGGAAAGCGATCCTTTGAGCTGTGCGAGCCCCACGGCGTAGGCTTTTTCGGATTGGGCGCCAATCATCGAGGCCAGCGCTTCCGCCTGGGACAAATCAAAACGGTTATTCAGAAAAGCGCGTTGTGAAAATTCTCCGGGACCTGCCAGCCGGCATCCCAGTTTTTGCAATTGGTCAAGAATGGATTGGATGATAACAGGATTTCCGTGACAGCTGATTTCGACAACATCCTCGCCCGTAAATGAGCGGGGTTTGCGCATGAAAGCTATCAGGATTTCATCCAGTACCGTTTCGCCATCGGCGCAAACGATATCACCATGGTAAAGATGATGGCTTTTCCAGTCGCATGGACGGTTTGACGGTCTGAAAATACGGCGCGCCACTGCAAGGGCTTCCGGTCCGCTGACCCGGATGACGGCTATTCCGGACATGCCGAAAGGCGTTGCCGCGGCGGCTATGGTATCGCTGCGAAGCACGGCAGGCACTTCCCCTTATTATGATTGGTTGATATCCTTCTTTTTCTCTTTCGTGCGCCGGCTGCTGCCGTTTTTTGCTGGAAGGATGATAATTTTCCGGTACTTGCCTTCCCCGCGGCTTTGCGTCACGAGTGATTCGTCCTCCTGCATGACCAGATGAATAATGCGCCGATCGTGAGCATTCATATTGGCGATGGATACCGGCTTTTTGGTTTTTTTGACTTTTTTCTTTATTTTTTCCGCCAGATCAAGCAGAAAATCTTCTCTTCTCTTCCGGTATTCTCCCGAATCGATCAGAATCATCTTGTGTTCGCTGTCGATCTTATTGATGGCCTTGTTAATGATGTACTGGAACGCATCAAGATTCTGTCCGCGTTTGCCGATCAGCAGGCCGCTTTCGTCGCCCTCGATTCCCAGAATGATCTTTTCCTGAGTTTCTTGAACATTTGCTTTGTATTCCGGCGATATTCTCTGCAGAATGCCCTCCAGCAGTTCCTGCGCCTTGAGCGACAGGGGGGAATTGGGAATGAAAGCCTCCCGCTCTTTTTTTACCGGCGATTTTTCTTCCGATATCTCTTTTACTTCTTTTTCCGGCTTCCTTTTGGGCAAAACCTTTGCTTCGCTTTTTTCCCGGTAATGGTCCGCTTTGGACCGGGGTTCATTTTTTTCCCTGGGCTTGTCCGTTTTTTCTTTGGGTTTATCCGAGAAGGAAAAATCGATATCCAGAGCCAGCAGGGACGCTCTGATTTTCGCTTTTTTGGAAAACAATCCCAGAAAGCCTCCGGATTCTCCTGAGATAATTTCGATATTGAGCTTTTCGCGAGGCACGCCGAACGTCTGACAGGCCTTCTCAATGGCTTCATCAATGGTTTTTTCTTCTATTTCAATAAATTCAGAACTCATTTTTCATCCTCTTTTGTCCAACCGGCGCTTGAATCAATCCGTTAATTTTTTATTAATGTATATCTGCTGTCCGATGCTTATGATATTATTGACCAGCCAGTAAATGACCAGCCCCGAGGGGAAATTCAAAAAGATAAAAGTGAAAATGATGGGCATGGCCAGCATGATCTTGGCCTGCATTGGATCGCCCATCGTGGGTGTCATTTTCTGCTGAATAAATTGTGTCGCCCCCATGACAATCGGTGTGATGTAATACGGGTCTTTAGCCGATAGATCCTGAATCCAGAAGAAAAATGGAGAATGGCGCAGTTCAATGGCATACAGCAGTGTGTTGTAAAGCCCGATGAACACGGGGATCTGGATCAGGATCGGCAGGCATCCGCCGAAAGGATTGACCTTATGCGTTTTGTAAAGCGCCATTGTTTCCTGTCCCAGTTTGGCCTGATCGTTTTTATATTTTTCCCTCAAAGCGGTGATTTGGGGCTGAATCTTCTGCATCTCTTTCATGGATTTGTAGCTGATATTTCCGAGCGGCCAGAAAAGAACCTTGATCAGAATGGTCAGAATAATAATAGCCACACCGTAGTTGCCCACAAACTGATGAATAAATTTGATGAAAAGCAACAGACCGATGGAGAGCCACTTCAATCCCGGAATGACCGAATCGAATTCAATGGCCTCTTCCAGGGACAACCCCAGTTTTTTGAGCATGGCGTAGTCCTTGGGACCGATAAAGAGATTATATTTGAACGAACCGGACTGCTCCGGCGGGATGATATTTTTTGCTCCTTTCAGATTCACGGCAATCACGTGATCATCCCGGGACATGTTGAAACTTGTTAAAGACGGATCCTGCGGAATAATCACTGCCATGAAATATTTTCTTTCAACGCCGCCCCAGGACACATCGGGACCGATGGTTTGTTCTTTCGACACATCCGCCGATTTCCAGCGTTCGATGGATTTCGACACGTAAGCCACAGGACCTTCTTTGCTGTAGCCGTCTACTTTTTCTTTCGGGTCCACATAGTCGTACCAGTTAAGATACGGGATTTTCGTTATCGGCACATCGGTCAGATTGGATATGTTGACCTCCAGCGTTATTGAAAAATTATCGGGATTGAATATATAAATCTTTTCTACCCTGACATCATTGAACACGCGGGAAAACACCAGACGCTGCTTCTTGCTGTTCTTAACCATATTCAACTCGGCTGTGTCCGTTTTGTAGACGGAATCCGCGGCAATCTCGCCGGATGACTCAGGAAAAGTAAGCGTAAGCGGATAAGGCATATCCGGCTGTAATGACACAACCTCGATCAAATCATTGTTTTTTTCTCCGGCCGGCTGTTTTTTACCCGTAACAAAATTCTTGATCGCGGGCCAGATATCGCCGACACACTTTGTGCATTCTTTCTGATACCCCTTAAGTTGAAAGGACTTCAGAGCCGCGCCTTTGGTGGAAAACACAGCGGTGTAGTTTGCCGTTTCAACCTTGATGTCCCGGGATGATTCTTCTTGTGCCGGAAGGACGTTTTTGACCTTCTGTTTCGTCGTGGAGGCATCGGGAGAAACCGCTTGTTGCTTGACGACAGAATTTTCCTTTATCGGGGTCGGTTTTTGCGCTGTCTGATGTGATTCCCGAACCGGAACCGTTTCGGGTGGCACAGGCGGTTTGGCAAAAAAAATCTGATATGCAAAAAGCACAGCCAGTGACAGGACAACCGCCAGAATGGTTCTCTTATCCATTTTCAACCTCTCTATTTTTTACTTGACGGGATCGTAACCGCCAGGATTCAGGGGATGACAGCGAAGAATTCTTTTTATGCCCATCCAGGAACCTTTTGCCGGTCCGTACAGTTTGATGGCCTCAATCGCATATTGGGAACATGAGGGATAAAACCGGCAGCAGGGAGCAAAAAAGAAAGGTGACAGGCAGGCTTGATACAAATGAATAAATGAAACAAAAAAATTAATGAATATCTTTCTGAGCATAAATTATATATTGTTTTGCCGCGTGAAGAGTCCCGTTAATTCATCGCATGCTTCTTTATACGTCAAGGACGGTATGTTTCGTTTAGCCATGATGACGACATCGTAATTGTCGGGAAACAGGTTCTTATTGAGGCGAAAAAATTCTCTGACTAGTCGTTTGATTCTGTTTCGTTTTACTGCGTTTCCCGTTTTCTTAGTGACCGTAATTCCCAGTCTTTTGATTCCTTGAGTGTTTAAGCATGTTACAATTGTAAAATGTCTTGAACTTCTCCACACCCCCTGATTATAAATTGTTTTAAACCTGCTTCGGCTGCCTATCCTTTCCAGTTTCCGATAAGATTGTTCCTTCATGCATACTGACCCGACCATCCTTAAAAATGGCATCTGATATGCCGAATTTAAACAGCGATACGCTTTCTTCCCTTCGCCCGGCGACGATTTAAGACCTCCCGGCCGGCTTTTGATGCCATTCTGACGAGAAAACCGTGTGTTTTCTTTCTTTTGGTATTTGTTTTATTGGTCAAAGTCTTTTTCATTAGTGAATCCTCTAAAAGTAATAGGGTAATGCGTAAATCACAGTAGAATTTATTTGTCAAGGCTAAATTGGCACACCCTGAAAACCGGTACTGCCAGGAAAGGTAAAACGGCAGGAAAAGATTAAACCGGAAAGTCTCTGCAATATCTGTAGGATGCGTTAGCGGCCGACAAGAATTTTTTTAAACCACGGATAAAAGAGCGTCATGCTCGCATCCTTAACCCATGTGCGGTATTTCTCCTCCAGGGGGTTCATGTTTAATATCTGGGCCTGACATGATCTTGCCCCGATCAGGGAGATCATCAGACTGTAAAAGCAGTAAATAAACATTTCGATTTCGCGATTTGATCCTTTCAACGAAAGCTTCTCTTCAATGATACGCCGCATAGACGCCATACTCATGATGATGAAACGGTAGCCCGGTATTTCCTCTAAATTTCCGATATTCACCACATTCAGCGCGGCGATACGCAGGGCATCGGGTTTTTGCATGGTGTAATCAAGCATACGATCGAGAAAAAGCTCAAAGCCCTCTTTCAGAGACATGTTTTCCATTCCGTCAAGCCACGCTTCCTGCACGGAAAGAGTTTCATGATACAAATCTTCGGCCATGGCGTAAAAAAGATTTTCTTTGGAACCAAAATAATAATGGATCATGGGATGCTCAACACCTGCCTGCTTGGCAATCATGCGGGTGCCGGCTTCCTTGAAGGGATAGACCGTGAAAACATCGCGGGCTGCTTTTAAAATCCGCTCCCGGACATTGCCCTCATTGGATGAAGAGCGGCTGCCCGAAGGTTTACTTAATTTTTGCAAAGATGATTTCAATTTTTTCTCTATATCATTCATGCGTTGATCATATCATTTACCAAACCAAATGGTAAATAAAAATATTCATTTTTTATTTTTTTATTCTACCCCTGTTCGCCGAAAACAATTTCACGCTCTATTCCTTTGTAAGTTATTGTTTATCCTAACTTATAACAAAATAGAATCCGACGTCAAACTCAAAAATGAAAAAACAAGTTGACAGGTTATTTTTTTTCTAGTACTTACCAACCGGTAAACAACAATCCACATAAAATATTATAGCAAAATTCATGGAGGTAAATGGACTATGGCAAAATTTAAAGCTCCAAGCGGTGTCAGCGTAAACGACTTTTTCGAAAAACTCGTCCCCGAACAGTTCAAAGAAGTGATTGCCGGAGCGAATCTGTCATCTTTAACGGGCAAAGAAGTCAATCTTCAGTTCAATGTCAACGATCAGCAATATTGCCTGAAAATTAAAGACGGCACGAATCTGGATGTCGTCAAGGGAAGCGTAGACAAACCTCTGCTCACGTTATCGCTTTCAGAACAGGTGTTTCTTGATGCTGTAACCGGAAAGGCAGAAGGTTTGATTGACCGCTTCACGGATCCTGTGGAAATTGCCGATCCCATGAGGCTTAAAAATCTGATGGATACCAAAGGCACTTTGAATCTGAAACTGAAACAGGATGGAAATGAGATTCCCGTGACCATGATTTTTAACGGGGAAGAGGCGCCAAAAGTTGATATCAGTCTTGATTTGCAGGATTGGATTGCCATGCAGAATAAGCAAACCACAGGACAGAATCTTTTCATGAACGGCAAGTTGAAATTCGCCGGCGACATGACTCTTCTAATGAAACTGCAAACCCTTATCTAAAACGAGGAGAAGAAGTTACTCATTACGGATCAACCTGTTGCGTTAAACACCATTGCCGGGGGTGTGTCGAAAAACCGTTGGGGGGATTGGGATAACACACCCCTGGCTATTTTTTATGAAAACCAGTCGGTCAATTTTTTCAGGATAATCTTGTAACGTTCAAGCCCCATGACCGCATTCAAGGAGATGATTATGGAAGACAGAGATTTTGGGTTCGGCATGTCTGAAGAACAAAGCAGTATGAAAGATACTGTTGCGAAGTTGGTCAAGAGTATGGTTTCGGGGAATCCCGCCCATGATATGGATGAAGCCAGAAAGCTTCCCCGGGAGATCATAGACAAGGTTTGGGAACTGGGAGCAACGGTGTCCACTGTACCGGAAGAATACGGCGGATACGGCATGGAATATTCTCCCATTATGAATGCCATTTTTGTCGAGGAACTTGCCGCAGGCGACATGGCGCTGGCGATCGCGTCAACCCTGCCCGCAACCTTCATCTACACCATTTTGCAGATGGGCACCGATGAGCAAAAAAAGAAGTATTTGCCGTTGTACTGCACTCCGACATATCAAGCCTGTACCGTAGCGATCAATGAGCCACTGTTCAGATTCGACGCCGTTTCACTGGAAACAAAAGCCGTTAAAAACGGCAGCAAATATATCATCAACGGCAAAAAGTGTTTTGTCCCGATGGCCAAGGATTCCGGCCACATGCTGGTGGCAGCCGACATCGACGGGAAGATGGATTTGTTTATTGTGGAAGGGAACAATCCGGGTCTCAAAATCGGCGAGCGGGAAAAAAATCTGGGGATGTATGCTCTGGAAAGTTTTCCGGTCGTGCTGGAAAATTGTGAAGTCCCTGATGATGACCGTGTCGGCGGAGATAACGGATGTGATTACAGCAGATTCCTGCAGAAAACCCGTATCGCCATGTCGGCTATCGGGACCGGCGTTTCGCGCGCGTCGTACGAATACGCGCGGGAATATGCCAAAGAACGTATCCAGTTCGGTGAACCGATTGCCAGCCGTCAGGCCATCGCTTTTATGATTGCGGAAATGGCCTATGAGGTGGACGCCATGAGGTTGATGACCTGGAAAGCCGCATCGGCTCTTGAAGCCGGCCGCGACGCAAAGAAAGAGGCGTATCTGGCAAAACTCTACGCCGGCGAAATGACCATGAAACTGACCGATTTCGGTGTGCAGATTCTGGGCGGACACGGTTACATTCGGGAAAATCCGGTGGAACGATACTATCGCAACGGCAGAGGCATCGCCATTCTTGAAGGCATGGCCACGGTATAGGAGGTAAGACGATGATTAATCTCGAAATGACACAAAAGATGATGGATGTAAAAAGCGGCATGAACAACATGGCGTCAAGCATGCTTCGGCCCGTTTCAAGACATTACGATGAACACGAACATGAATACCCTAAAGAACTGGACGTATTCCGTTCAATAAAAATCATGAGCCGTCCGAAAAAGAAAAAAGAGGGCGGAGAAACAAAACCGGACAAACCAGGCGCCAAAAAACTGGGGGCCAATCTTTCGATGGTCATCGTCATCGAAGAGATGTGCTGGGGAGACCTGGGACTGTTGTTGTCACTGCCGAACGCGGGATTGGGAAACGCAGCGATTGCGGCGGTTGCAACCGACGAGCAGATGGAAAGGTTCGGCGAAAAATGGGCATCCATGGCTATTACCGAACCCGGTTCCGGTTCCGATTCCGGATCCATCACGGCCAGGGCCACCTTGGAGGGTGACGAGTGGGTGCTCAACGGCGAAAAAATATTTGTCACATGCGCTGAACGCGCTGAAGTGGCGGTCATCTGGGCAACGGTGGACAGAAGCGCGGGCAAAGCCGGGATAAAATCATTCGTGGTGGAAAAAGGACGCCCCGGATTCAAACTGGAAAAACTGGAGCATAAACTCGGTGTTCGCGCCTCGGACACTGGCACTTACGTTCTCGATGATTGCCGCATCCCCAAGGACAACATTCTGGGAAGCGCGGAAGTCAAACAGTCAACCGAAGGCTTCAAAGGCGCTATGAAAACCTTCGATAACACCCGCCCTCTGGTTGCGTCCATGGCGCTTGGCGTAACCCGGGCATCTTTGGATTTTACACAAGAAAAAATGGAAGCAAGCGGCATCACGCTTGATTATGAAAAGAATCCGAATAATCTGAGTGCGATGGAAAAAGAGTTTTACCTGATGGAGGCCCACCTGGACGCCATGAGGCTGCTCACCTGGCGTGCCGCCTGGATGATGGATAACGGTGAATTCAACAATCTGGAAGCGTCCATGTCCAAGGCTAAAGCGGGGCGTTACGGCACGTTCATCTGTCAGAAATGCTGCGAGCTGCTTGGACCTTTGGGCTACTCCTGCGAAAACCTCGCTGAAAAATGGATGAGGGATGTCAAAATTACCGATATCTTCGAAGGCACCGGTCAAATTCAGCATCTAATTGTGGCCAGAAATGTTCTCGGATATTCCAGCAAACAACTGAAATAAAATTTTTTCTCCTTGCTTAAGAAAAATGCCTGCGCGTTGTACTTGCGCAGGCATTTTTCAATTTTTCAACCACTCTTCCCCGTGAGGAAGATTAAAAAAACACCCCTTCTTTTTAACCAGGGCACTCATTTTCTTATAATTTTTCACTGGACTGTACGATATTGAAACGGATATGATATGCTATATTGAGGGGTATTTATGGCAGATCAATCCAAAATAGGAATGGAATTTCCCGCATCCACTTTCATCATTGAGAAAGACAAAATTATTGAATTTGCCATCGCTGTTTCTCAAAAAGAAATGAAGAATCAGATTCATCCTGTTTATCATGATGAAAAGGCCGCGAAAGCAGCCGGTTATGAAGGCATTCCCATACCTCCCACTTTCCTGACGAGTTCTTTTTTCTGGACAGGCGACGGACTGACAGGCATGGTGACCGCCCTGGGAATCAATTTAAAAAGACTTCTGCACAGGGAAGAAGAGTACGAATATTTTTGCCCTATCCATGCGGGTGATATCATCACCCGGAAAATGAAAGTTGCCGATATCATTAAAAAGGGGAAAGGGGCTAGAACTCTTGATATGACTATTCTGGAAGTTGAATATATCAATCAGCGCAATGAGTTGGTGGCAAAATCCCGCACAACGTTAACGGAAATATAGAAAGATGACCGGGCAACATAATACAATTGAAATCGGGAGCGAGATGCCGGAATACATTTCTCTTCCGATTACCAGAACCCATCTGGTGCGCTATGCAGGAGCATCCGGGGATTTCAATCCGCTACATCATGATCAGACATTTGCCAACACCATCGGTTTACAGAATGTCATTGCCCACGGCATGTTTATCATGGCCATCGCAGGGGAAGCCATCACGTCCTGGATCGGGAACAAAAATATAAAAAAATTCCACTCCCGTTTTTTGGCTAAGACAGAACCCGTTGACTGGGATAATTTTGAAAATACAAAAGACAGGGCAACCATCGTGGTAAAAGGAAAAGTGATCAGACTATTTGTTGAAAACGGCGAAAAATTATTCGAATGTAAAATTGTCGCCGAGAATCTGCTGGGCAGCAAAAAACTGTCGGGATCGTTCATCGCAGTCGTGACCGGAGAACCTCCTCGCGATGTGAACGAATAAGAGGTTTTATGAAGAAACGTATTCTCGTTGTTGATGATGATGCTGTGGCGTGTGAATTTCTCGAAGAAACGTTGAAACGTGACGGTTACGACGTCACCCTCTGCAGTTCCGCCTGGGAAGCTCTCCGGCAAAATATTGCCTCCTATAATTTGGTCATGTCCGATATTCGCATGTCCGGTATGGACGGACTGCAATTGCTGGAAGAACTCCAGAAACAATCGCCGGATCTGCCGGTGATACTGATGACCGCTTACGGCTCTCTGGAAACCACAATGGCCGCTGTCAACAAGGGAGCATGGGACTATATCAGCAAGCCATTTTCTCCCGAAGACTGCCGCACGCTTGTCCGTAAAGTGCTGGAGTTAAGAAAACTTCGGCACAAGGGGATGAAACTGCAGCCCGCAAAGGTCGAAGAGTCAAAATTCATCGGTTCGTCGGCCATGATGGTCGACTTCTATAAACAAATCGCCCGCATTGCCGATTCCTCCGCCAGCGTCCTGATCGAAGGAGAAAGCGGCACAGGAAAGGAATTGACCGCACGCTCGTTGCATAATATGTCCTCCCGCCGCGAAAAGCCCTTCATCATCGTTCATTGCGGAGCCATTCCCGATAATCTGCTGGAATCGGAACTTTTCGGATACAATAAAGGCGCATACACAGGCGCCAGCCATCAGCACACCGGGCTTCTGGAGACTGCCGAAGGCGGCACGGTATTTCTGGATGAAATTACGGAAATGTCCACAGCGTTGCAGGGTAAATTTCTGCGTTTCATGCAAAACGGAGAACTTCGAAAAATCGGCGACAATGCCGTTCGCAATGTCGAGGTGCGTGTTGTCGCCGCTGCCAATAAAAAAATAGATGACGAGGTGAAAAAAGAGAATTTTCGCCTCGATTTATTATACCGATTTATTGTGCGGTTGCGCATTCCTCCTTTAAGAGAACATAAAGAAGACATTCCGCTTTTGACGGAAGCCTTGCTGAAAAAGTTGGGAGATACAAACGTAAGCGTTTCCCCGGATGCAATGGAGATGTTCATGGCTTACGATTGGCCGGGCAATGTTCGGGAGTTGGAAAATGTCCTTCAGCAAATTATGCTTCTTTCGCCTTTTGATGAAATCCTCCCCGAGAACCTGCCGGAACGTTTTCATAGTTCGACAGACAGGAAAGACATACTAAACGGTCCCGGATTATCCCCTCTCGAAGAAGCGGAAAAAGAAAAAATACTGCAAACGTTGAAGGAAACGTCCTGGAATCAGTCCCAGGCGGCAAAACGGCTGGACATTGACAGAAAGACTCTCCGGACAAAGATACGTCGTTACAGTCTGTCTTAGGAAAAGCACTTCAGCGGGGAAAAATCATTTCAACGCCAGGACGGTTTTTTAATGAAAATGATCTGCATCCTTCAATTTGGGGAAACATAGAATAACCATTGTTCCCTGGCCGCGAGAACTTTTTATTTCCATCTGACCCCGGTGGATCTTCATGACGTCACGCACGATAGCCATGCCGAGGCCGCGCAAACCTTTGCTGGTTTTCGTGCTGTAGAAAGGCTCACAGACATTTTCCACAACATCCGGCGTCATTCCGTAACCTGTATCGCTGACGGTAATGGCCACAAAGTTTTCGCATGGAACCTCATGTGCCGACATGGTGATCGTTCCTCCCTCCGGCATGGCCTCCAGAGCATTCTGCATAACATTCATGAGAGCTGTCTGAATGCGATAGCGGTCCACATACAGAGGAGACACCGGATTCGTGATAGTGACAACGGATTCAACGTTGTTTTTTTGCAAGAAAGGCTCCATGAGGGAAAGCATTTCATGGAATATCTGTTCCACAGGCAGTGCTTCAAAGCTGGGATCGGGCAGCCGAATGGCCTTGCGCACGTTCTGAATCACGGCATCCAGTCTGAGCGTCTGCTGGACAATCAAATTCAGTTTATGTTCGACGTTTTCCGGCAAGCCGCCCTTTTCCAAAAGCAGTTTCGCCAATCCAGCGATGGAATGAAGGGGCGTCCCCAGATCATGCGCCAGATTGGCCGTCAGTTGTCCCAACGTGGTTAATTGCTTCAAATCCGTAACCTGTTTCTGCAGTTGGAACACCTTGATGGTTTCTTCATGAACCCGTTTTTCCAGATGTTTGGTGAGTTCCTGATTTCTTTCCATGACGTCCTGGATCTCATCAGCCATCATATTAAAGTGTCTGGATATCTGTCCCCATTCGTCTCGATGAACAATGGGGATACGATTATCATATTGACCTTCCTGAAATTCATCGATAGCGTGGATAATTAACTTTAATGGTTTGCCAATGATCCAGCGATAACTCAGGCCAAGAACTACAAGAATGAAAATTAATAGGCCGGCGCTGCTGATAATTAAAAGCCGGCCAGCCCGATGTACAATTTCTTCATTGGCCCGCGAAAAACTGATGATACCAATTACAATGCGCACACTTTTCGTGTTTCCAGCAACCGGATAAAGCAGTCCCAACGCCGGTCCGTTTTCCGTCATTATTTTCATATAATGCAGCTTATTTTTCTTCATAACTGACATCACAATATTATCCGCCCATTGATACGGATCACGACTCGCTCCGGCTACATAGTCAAAATGTTTTTGACCGATATCGAAGATGTCAATCCTGGCCAAACGACCGTCAGCCTGTAAATGATCATGAAGAGCGGATTCAAGGGCCTTCAGTCCTTTTTTGGTCGGAAAATCCTGGTAAAAAGTACTGACTGTTTCAGCGACATCTTTCAATCTTTTCGCCTGCTGTTCAACTAATATTCTTTCCAGAGCGGCGAGCTGAATAATTCCCCAAACACCCATGGTCAATGCAAGACCAGATACAATAAGAACAAGCAACTTTGATCTTACCGTCAACCTGTTGTTGAAAGCGGTGATCTTTTTCAGAATTGTCTTAACCATATGCGAGGGTATATCAAAGACAAAAACAATTATCTACAAAACTTGAACACAGAAACTTGAAAACGACAGGAAAGAGCTTCATCCCGTTTCGTCGGGATTTTTTTTACCATAGCTCTATAAACCTGATATGGTTCACCTCAAGATCCCCTAAAGTTCAAATTGGCCAACTATCAGTTTGATTCAAAACCCGAGTCTATTCATTCAGGGAATAGTTTCCAAAAGCCAAAGGCTTTTGAACAGTTCGACTTGCTCTGCAAATTTCGCAGTACTCATTTCTAAAAAGTCTTCACTAAAAAGAAGGGATAGATCACAACCTATCCCTTCTTTAGAACCAGAAAAAGATTTTACTAACTTATTTTGCGGCGGGAGCAGCGGGTACTTCGGATTCCGCATCTTCAACGATTTTTTCATCTTTCTTTGATGATTTCTTAGACTTTTTATCCTTTGACTTCTTCACGTTTTTTTTCTTTGATTTCTTGGTTTTGTCTTTTTTTACATCACCTTTCTTGATGTCATCTTTTTCAATATCAGCAACCTTAACTGGCTCTGATGTGTCCGGTACCTCTGCTTTCTCAACGGCAGCAACTGTCATGGAAAATGAGAAGATTAATGCAACAACCAACAATACAACTTTTTTCATTTGAAATTCCTCCTTGATCAATTTTTATTTTATTGCAACATCACCCTCATTGAGGGACACAAACAAAAGTTCAATAATCATGTCGCCAGGACACATTTATTTAAGTTGGAATATTGTTTCTATCTTTAAAAGTTAGGTGGATACGTTTGTCGTTCACGCATTAAAGCAATTTACATGCCAGTACAAAGACAGTCTTTATTTGTTGCATGTATCTGAAAATACAAAAGTTAAATTTATTAAGTCACGCCATGAATGTTTTTTATTAAAGAAATGCGGGGAATAATTCCCCATCGGAGAGGATTTATTCCTCAGCATAGAATTATTGACCGTTTCTACTCTTTCATGTTACCCCATTAAAAAATCGAATGATCTTTATGCAAAAAGAAAAAAACGAAAACGATATTATTGTGATTGGCGCAGGAGCTGCCGGAATGATGGCGGCCGGTCGTGCCGGTGAATTGGGTGCAAAAGTATTACTCCTTGAAAAAACCGATGACTGCGGCAAAAAAATTCTGGTCAGCGGCAAGACGCGCTGCAACTTGACCAATGCAGCCGAACTGAACCATTTTATTGCCATGTATGGCGATAACGGCCGTTTTCTTTTCAGCGCCTTTCATCATTTTTTCCGTACGGAACTGCTTGATTTTTTCAATCATCACGGTCTGGCGACCAAGGTGGAACGCGGTGGACGGATATTTCCTGTGTCCGATGATGCTCATGATGTCGTGCGTATCTTCAAAAAATACCTTTCCGAAAATAACGTAACTCTAAAAGTGAACACTAAAGTAACCGGCATCACCATGAAGGACGATTCCGTTTACGGCGTGAAGACAAAGGACCAAGATTATCGCTGCAAAGCTGTCGTTCTGGCCACCGGCGGGGCCACCTGGCCTTCCACCGGTTCCACCGGCGACGGTTACAAAATAGTCGCTGCGCGGGGACACAACATCGTCAAACCGAAACCGGCGCTGGTGCCGCTGATTGTACGGGAACAGGAGCTTGCTCAATCCATGCAGGGAGTGAGCCTGCGCAACGTACGCGCCACGGCTTTTCAGGGCGAAGCGGATTCCATCGATTCCCGAATGACGCCCGATTGCATTTACGGACGGGGAGAAAAAAAATCGCCCCGGCATCCCGTTATTGAAAGCCGTTTCGGGGAAATGCTCTTCACCCACTTCGGACTGGGCGGCCCGATCATTTTATTAATGAGCCTGTCCGTCGTTGAAGCCCTGGAGAAAGGTCTGGTTTCCGTATTGATCGATTTAAAACCGGCGCTGACCCGCGAACAACTTCACAAACGGCTGCAACGGGATCTGGACAATTTCAGCAAAAGAAAAATTTCCGGCATCCTGAAAGAATATCTGCCCGCCAAGATGATTGAACCATTTATTGGGCTTACCGGAATCAACAATGAAAAACTGGCGCATCAGATAAACGCCGCGGAAAGAGGAAAGATTGTTGAGATTTTGAAAGCGCTGCGTTTCAACATTAAGGCGTCTCTGCCGCTGGAAAAGGCAATCGTTACGGCTGGCGGTGTTTCGTTAAACGAAATAGATCCGCGCACGATGGCTTCCAAATTGATCAGCGGACTTTTCTTTTGCGGCGAGGTGATGGATATTGACGCCGATACCGGCGGGTACAATTTGCAGGCCGCTTTCTCTACCGGTTACCTGGCCGGTGAAAAAGCCGTCGAATACATAAAGGCATCTTAAATATCTCCGGCATTACAATTCAGGCGCAACGGACGGAACCAGACAAACAAACACAATGGTTTCTTTCCCGGTGTTTCTGATCTGATGTTCTTCACCGGCCGGCATGAAAATGACACTCTCCGGATCGATCGGATTCCACTGGCCGTTGCCGTAAACCTCGCCGGAACCGGCATGAATAAAAATCTCATGTTCCCATGGATGAGAATGTTTCGGCGTAAATCCTCCCGGAGCGATTTCGAAAACCCGCATACAAAAATTGCTCGCGCCGTCAGCCTTGCCCGTAACCACTCGTCCGGCAACGCCCCTGGCCGAATCCTTGTCAAAATGAGTTGGTGCGACCGTTTTATAATTGATCGACTTCATAAGGGACTCCCTTGTCAACCGGTTAATAATGCAAACACTTCGCTCAATGTCGGATGGGGCAGCACCCAACCTTTCAACTGCTTTTTCGTCATTTGATTGGATACTATCAGTGCAAGCGGAACAATCAGTTCCGCCGCGTCTTCACCGACAATGGTCGCGCCAATCAGTTTATTCTGATGAAAAACTGCCTTGACAAATCCCTGCCCCGTCAATTCTGCGCGGGCAATAATATTGGCGCTGTATGGAGATTTGACGACTTCAACGGACAGGCCTTCTTCCCCAGCGCGTTTTTGGGTATAACCCACCCGCGCAATCTGCGGATGGCTGTAAACGACCGAAGGGATGCAATCTTCGTTATAGGCAAAGTCATCTCCTCCGAAAATACGTTCCACAGCGAATTTTGCCTGCTGCATCGCCCGGTGCGCCAGCATCATCCCGCCGGTAACATCGCCCACTGCGTAAATGCCGGCAACACTCGTCATCATCTTTTTATCCACCTTGATTCCGGCTTGTGTATATTCAATTCCGCATTTGTCCAATTCTGCCGTAAATAATAACGGTTTTCTGCCTGTGCAAAGGAGCGCATAGTCGGCGCTGATCTCCAGGTGCTTGCCGTCTTTTTGCGCGACCATTGCCACAGAACTTCCCGTATCCTTCAAGCTCTCCAGTTTTGTCGATGTATGAATAACAACACCCATTCTGGTTAATTCCTGTTTGAGCAGATCGGCGCATTCCTGATCCTCCAGTGGAATGATCGTATCGAGGATTTCCACCATGGTCACTTTTGTCCCCAACTCGGCGAAGAAGGTGGCAAACTCCGCACCGATGACACTGCCGCCGACAATGATGATGCTCGAAGGAAGCGCATTTAAATTCAAAACGCCGTCCGATGTTAAAATCCTTTCGGAAAGATTAATTCCCGACAGCACCTGCGGAATGGAGCCCCAGGCCATCAAGATATTTTGAGTTGATAAATTTTCGCTTTTCCCTGATGAATCCGTAAAACGAACTTCCGAAGGAGAAATAATTTCTCCAACACCTTGTTTGATTTCCGCACCGGCATCGTTGAGCATTTTTTGCGCGCCCAGAGCGGACACCTTCACAATCTGCTGTTGGTGTTTTTTGACGGCGGGAAAATCGACGGATGAATCCGCGATGTTGATCCCCATCCTTTTGAGTTTTTTCAGATCCGCGTAATATTTGCTACAGGAAAGCAGAGCTTTGGTCGGAATGCAGCCCCGGTGTGTGCAGGTCCCGCCCCAACCTTCTTTTTCGATGATCAGGACTCTTTTTTTCTTTTTCGCCGCCATTTCTGCAGCAGTCAATCCGCCCGGTCCTCCGCCGATAACAATCAAATCATATTTTTCGGACACGTTTGTACCTCGCAATTTATAAAGACATTTTTATTAAAGACAAATCAGATTCACCATTCACCCTGCTTTTGCCGCGTGATAGGAGCTGCGCACCAGCGGTCCGGACTCTACATGCTGAAAACCTTTTTGATAAGCGATTTCTTTGAACTCGGCAAATTCGTCCGGATGATAATATTTGGCCACCGGCCAGTGTTTCAGCGTCGGCTGCTGGTATTGCCCGATCGTCAGGCGTTTGCAGGAAACCGCTGCCAGATCATCAATCAATCGCAAAATATCATCACGGTTCTCGCCGAAGCCAATCATAAAACCGCTTTTGGATACAACGGAAGACGGACCGATATTTTTAAGAAGCTTCAGCGAAACATCATAATTACCCTGCGGCCGCAATCGCGTAAACATCGGTTTCACAACTTCCATATTGTGGTTGATAACATCGGGCTGGACGTCAATCACCTTTGTAAGTGCCGACGGATTCCCCTGAAAATCGGGAATCAATACTTCTATTTTGCAATGTTCAACAGTTTTGCGCAGCCGCCTGATACAATCAGCAAATACGTGCGCACCGCCATCGCGCAAATCATCGCGGGTAACGGACGTGATCACCACATACTCCAGTTTCATTTTCTGCACGGCATCTATTAGATGATTAATTTCATTTTCGTCAATCGCTGCGGGTTTGCCGTGCTCAACATTACAGTAAAGACAGTTGCGTGTGCAGATATTGCCCATGATCAGAAAAGTCGCCGTGCCGCTTGCAAAACACTCCGCCATATTGGGACACGCCGCTTCCTGACAGACGGTATGCAACTGCAGATCGTTCAAAACTGATCGTATCTTCCGGCATTCATTGGAAAACGGAGGTCGTACTTTTAACCAGTCAGGTTTGCGGATGATTGACGATTTCTCATTTAATGGATTCATAGATTATTCTGCATGACGCGTTATCGCACATAGAAAGATTACCCCGGCTCCTGAGAGTCGCCTCGCAATGGCGCTTACGATTTTTTCCAGCAGACATCCGGTTTACGCGCGGCCAAGACTTCGTCAAGCCGACTCACCGGGGTTGATACGGGTGCGTTCTTGACGCCTTCGGGATTTTCCTTGGCCTCGCGGGCAATGGCAATCATGGCATCGCAGAACGTATCCAGCGTCTCTTTTCTTTCCGTTTCGGTCGGTTCGATCATTATCGCTTCCGGCACAATCAGCGGGAAGTAAATGGTCGGCGGATGATAACCGTAATCAATCAACTTCTTCGCGATGTCGCTGGTATGCACCGAGCTTTGAGCAACCTGTCTGTTGCCGGAAAAGACGCATTCATGCATGCAGACCCGGTCATAAGGCAAATCAAAATACGGTTTTAATCGCTCCTTGATGTAGTTGGCATTGAGCACGGCCATTTCCGTGGCATGTTTCAAACCGTCAGCTCCCAGTGACCGGATATACGTGTAGGCTTTAACAATGACATTGAAATTTCCATAAAATGCGCGGACACGGCCGATACTGTCCGGAAATTTTTCCGACCATTTGAATTTATCATCTTTCCGAATAATGCGGGGGACCGGGAGAAAATCAAGCAGCGCATTGCTTACGCCTACCGGCCCGCTGCCCGGACCGCCTCCGCCGTGCGGTGTGGAAAAGGTTTTGTGCAGGTTCAGTTGAATCACGTCGAAGCCCAGATCGCCGGGTCTAACTTTACCTAAAAAAGCGTTGGCATTGGCGCCATCGCCGTAAAGCAGGCCGCCTTTGCCGTGAACAATGGCCGCCACCTTCTCGATATTGCGTTCGAAAAGTCCCAGCGTGTTGGGATTGGTCAGCATCAGGGCCGCCACATCCTCCGTCATCAGCGATTCCAGATGCTCAATATCCACACCGCCTTCGCCGTTGGATTTCAGTTCCCTGATCTCAAAACCGCAAAGAGCGCTGGATGCCGGATTCGTCCCATGCGCTGCATCCGGTATCAGAATAATTCTGCGTTTCTGGCCCTTTTTCTCAAAATATTTTTTTATCATCATGACGCCGGTCAATTCGCCATGCGCGCCTGCCGCCGGCTGAAGCGTAAATTCCGCCATGCCGAAAATCGCGCATAGGTACTTCTGCATGTCATAAAGCAGCCGCAGATTGCCCTGAGCGGATTTGACATCAGCATAAGGATGCAATCCGGTAAAACCGGGCAGAGCCGCAGCATTTTCATTAATTTTGGGATTGTATTTCATCGTGCAGGACCCCAGAGGATAAAATCCCAGATCGACGCCGAAATTACGGCGCGACAAATTGGTATAATGACGGACCAGGTCAATTTCCGCCACTTCGGGCAAATCCAGATCGTCCCGCAAATATTGACGGCCGATCGCCTGTTCAATATTGATGGAAGGAACATCGCTCGCGGGAATACCCGCGGCAGCGCGTCCGGGTTTGCTTATTTCAAAAATTAATTCCATTCCCCATCCCCTATTTCACAATGTCAGCGACCTTATCCATATCTTCTTTGGAAATCATTTCCGTGGCGCAGAAAAGCAATGCGTCTTTCAGCTCCGGATAGTCCTTCTCCAATTCATACCCGCCGATGATTCCTTCTTTTTTCAGTTTTTTATTTACTTTCGCGGCATCAGGACAACGCAAAACAAATTCATTATAAACCGGCGCGGAAAAAACGTCTTGCCAGCCTGGAAGTTCCAGCAATTTATTTTTCAGATACCGGGCTTTATAAACGTTGAGCTCGGCCAGTTTTCTGAGATTTTTGCCCAGAGCGGCCAGGTAAACTCCCGCTGCCAGCGCGCACAGTGCTTCGTTGGAACAAATATTGGATGTCGCTTTTTCGCGGCGGATATGCTGCTCGCGCGTCTGAAGAGTCAACACGAATCCGCGCTGACCTTTTTTATCCACGGTTGCGCCCACAAGCCTTCCGGGAATGCGGCGCATGTATTTTTCTTTGGCGGCAAAAATCCCCAGATAGGGTCCGCCGTAATTCAGCGGATTGCCGAAGCTCTGGCCTTCGCCCACGACAAAATCAGCGCCCTGGGCTCCTGCGGGCTTCAGAAGGCCCATAGACGTCCCCTCCGTAAAACCGGCCACCAGCAAGGCTCCCTTCTGATGAGCGGCATCAACAGCCGGCGCGATATCTTCGATCACACCGAACACATTCGGGCTTTGCACAATTACCGCGGCCGTCTGATCATCCAATTTTTTTTGCAGAGCATCCGGATCAATCTGGCCGGACGGCATATAAGGGATTTCCACAACCGTATAGCCGTTGGCCCAACAGTAAGTCCGCAAAACCTGCCGGTATTCCGGATGCACCGAACGGGCAACGATCATTTTATTACGATTGGACATTTTCGCGCAAAGCACCGCGGCTTCGGCCGTGGCGGAAGCGCCGTCGTACATGGATGCATTGGCAATTTCGGTGCCGGTAAGACGGGCGATCATGGTCTGATATTCGTAGATCGCCTGAAGAATGCCCTGGCTGATTTCGGCCTGATAAGGCGTATAGGCCGTATAAAATTCCGCGCGCCCTACAATATGACCGACGACCGCCGGGATATAGTGATGATATGCGCCCGCGCCGGTTAACGTCACCTGCGGCATTTTATTTTTTTGAGCCAGTCCGCCCATGCATGACAGTGTCTCCATTTCGGAAAGCGCCGGGGGAATATCGGGAATGTGTTGCAATCTGAATTTTTCCGGGATATCGGCAAATAGTTCGTCGAGGCTTGAGATGCCGATGACCGACTGCATTTGAGCAACGTCATCGAATGTGTGGGGACAGTAATCCATATCGTTTTTTTCTTTCTTTAATGTTTATCTTCCTGCAGCATTTCATCATACTGATTCGCGGTCAGCAGCATATCCAGTTCTTCGGGTTTGGACAGGCGCATTTTGACGATCCAGCCATCACCGAAAGCATCCTGATTGATCAGCTCCGGCGTTTCTTCCAAGACCGTATTGACATCAATCACCTCTCCACTGACGGGCGCAAAAACATCGGACACGGATTTGACGGATTCGACTACGGCCACTGTTGCATGCTGGACCACCTTTCTTCCAATTTCCGGCAGGTCGACAAAAACAATATCGGTGAGCATTTCCTGAGCATAATCGGTGATGCCGATAATGGCTGTCCCGTCATTGTAGTAGATCACCCATTCATGATCGCGGGAATAATATCTGTCATTCGGGTTTGGCTTGGACATAATGCCCTCCTTATTGTTATTTTAACCGTTTATAAAATGGCAGTTTAACGACCTTGGCCGCCGTCATTGTATCGCGAATCGCAATTTCCAGTTTTGTATCCGGTGCACAGTAATCAATATCGATGAATGCCAGAGCGATAGCCTTGTTCAGCGTGGGCGAAAACGTGCCGGATGTGACAAGGCCGATTTCTTTTCCGTCGCAGAAAACTTTATAACCGTGACGCGCGATGCCGCGTCCGGTCATTTCCAGGCCAGCCAGCTTTTTTCTGATTCCGGAACTTTGCTTGGCTCTCAGAGCCGCAGACCCGACAAATTCCTTTTGCGCATCGACAATCCACCCATAGGGAACCTCCAGCGGACTGACGGACTCGTCCATGTCCTGTCCATTGAGCATCATGCCTGATTCCAGTCGTAACGTGTCACGGGCGCCCAACCCGCAGGGTTTCATGCCCTGTTTTGCGCCCTCCGTCATCAACCTGTCCCATATTTGGCCTACAACGTTTCCCGGCGCATAAATTTCAAATCCGTCTTCACCCGTGTAGCCGCTGCGCGATACAATCGCATCAAATCCCGCGACGTGAGCTTTGCAAAAATGATAGAAGCGCACATTTTTCAAATCAGCATCTGTTATTTTCTGCAAAATCTCTTCCGAAGACGGCCCCTGTAAATCCAGCTTACCCGTTTCATTGCTGATATCTCGCAATGCGCAATCAAACTTTTTATCCGTCTGAATTCTGTTGATCCAGGCCCAGTCTCTGTCTTTCGGCGTAGCGTTGGTGACGAGCATATAGTCATGCTCATCCATTTTATAAACGGTTAAGTCATCGATAACGCCACCTTCTTCATTGAGCAGCGCGGATAATTTAACCTGTCCGATTTTCTGATCAGCCAGATTTCTGGTCAAAACCAATTGCAGAAGATCAAGCGCCTGCGGTCCTTTGACCAGTATTTCTCCCATATGGCAAATATCAAAAAGTCCGGCAGCGTTTCTGGTTGTTCTGTGTTCGTCGATGACGTTGGTATACTGGACGGGCATGGCCCAGCCGCCGAAATCAATAATTTTGGCCTTCAGGGCGACATGCTTTTCGTATAATGGCGTTTTATTCAATTTTGATTCATCCAATCTTTAAAAAATATACGGCAATCACTCAGGTAAAAAGCATGCCCGTGAAAACTATAATTTCCGGAAAAAAATATCCCTGAAACAACCCGACCGCATGTCAGATTCCGGGAATCTTTCATCCTTGCAAAAAGGATAATACAATACTTCAAATACCGGATTTAGAGCATAAAACCGGCTTGTCCGGAAAAAATCATTTCGCAGGGGAATATATCCATTGCACCTGTGATGATTGCTTTTTAAAAATTACTATAAGTAAAAATATATTTCAATAATGAATACTGAAATAATCTTGTATCAATCCCGTGTCGTAGCAGATGCCCTTCAGAGCACTCCACTCCCGGGATCGCGGCTTACATTTCCTATAGTCAACGAGTTTTAGGATCAGCGAGTGTCACCCCATTTCGCTTCACTTCAGGGATAATTCCACTAACGCTTCGAGCTGCGCTACGCTTGCTCTCAGCGAGTGTCATTATTATTCTTTAAACAGTTTTTCAAAAAACAGTTGCTTGCTCTTGGGATAATAAATGTCGCCATAATCAACGATCAATTTCCCGTCAAGATGATCAATCTCGTGTTGGACAACACGAGCGATATAATCCAGATATTTCTTGTTGACTTTGCCTCCCTTGGCATCCAAGGCACGTACTTTTATTTCAGGAAATCGACTGACCTCGACCTGCACATCCGGACAGGACAGACACCCTTCCGCCCCGATGACCTTTTCTCCGCGTTCCTGGGTAATCCGCGGGTTGACGAGAACTTCGATATCATCGATATCTTTTATCTTTTTTTGACCATCCTCAAAGCCTTTGACCCGGAAAACGATTATTCTTTTATTAATACCGATTTGAGGCGCGGCCAGACCCACCGCATCATCTCTTTCCATAAAAGAGTCTACCAATGCCTGAACGGCTTCCCGTCCTTCCTTATCCAGGGGCACGGGCAACTCAGCGGATTTTTTCCTTAAAACAGAAGTGTCGCGGGCGTTTAGGCCTGCTTCATCCCATAATGCTAAAACTCTTTTCGTAGACATGATACTTGCTCAAAAATTATTTTGAAAAACACTTATCACCTATTCCCCGTTATTTCAAGTCATGAGTCCCGACCGTTAGAAGCAAATAACCCAAAGGTCACTATAGGCGCACTGAAATTTGACGGACGAATTATCCGATCCCGATTTATCGGGATTGGAAATTATCCCGCGTGCGAAGCTACATGGAGATAATTGTCGCTTGCAATCAACGCACATATTTTGTTAAACAACATAAAACCCTGATTTTATAAAAAAACTGATTGAGGGGATTTACATTTGATTAATCAAATCGTTACCAGAATTGCCAAGCGGGAGTTCGCCCGTTCACTGAAATTTGAAGATGGAAGTTCGCCGGAACTGCCTTCCTGCGCCGACAATAACCAGCGCCTTCTCTACATTCATATCCCGTTTTGTGAGGAGCTCTGTCCCTATTGCTCCTTTCACCGGATTACCTTCAAAGAACCTTTAACACGCAGATATTTTCAGGCCCTGCGCCGGGAAATCAGGATTTATCATGAAAAAGGCTATCAATTCGAAGGGGTTTATGCGGGCGGCGGCACCCCGACCGTGCTGATTGATGAACTGGCGGAAACCTTGAATCTTTCGCGGGAACTCTTTCCCATCCGGGATATATCCGTGGAAACGAATCCCAACCACCTGACCGAAAAAAATATCGACGTTCTGCGACAATGCGGCGTCAAGAGACTTTCCGTGGGCGTGCAAACCTTCAACGACGATATGCTCAAAAAAATCGGACGCTACGAAAAATACGGCTCCGGTCAGGAAATCGCCGAACGGCTGAAATATTATCAGGGACACTTTCACACTCTAAACGCCGACATGATTTTTAATTTCCCCGGACAGACGCCGGAGATGCTCGAGGCGGATTTGGCCGTTATTCTTAATTTAAACATGGATCAGGTGACCTTTTATCCCTTGATGATTTCCGACCTGACGCGGGACATCATGAAAAAAACGGTGGGCCATGTCGATTTCAGCAACGAAGAACGTTTTTATAAATTGATCGTCCGGCGTCTGGAGAAAAACTATGATTTTTCATCGGCATGGTGCTTCTCGCGGAAGGAATCGCTGGTTGACGAGTACGTTGTGGAGTTTGAAGAATACGCGGGACTCGGCAGCGGCGCCATCGGCTATCTTTACGGAACATGTTATTCCAACACGTTTGATATTGAAGGATACATCGCTTCTCTGGAAAAAGGGAAATTGCCATTGCAGGCTTCCCGCAAGTTCGACCTTCATGATCGGATGAGCTATGATTTTTTAATGAAACTATTCAGCACGAAGCTGGATATCAAAGCCATGCAGAAAAAATACGACGGGAAATTTTTAAAAACCATGTGGAAGGAAATAGCGGCTTTTGAAATCGTCAGAGCGTATCGTTATTTTGATACCTCTCTGTATTTGACGCCGTATGGCCGTTACCTGTGGGTCATTATGATGCGGGAATTTTTCATTGCCGTGAACAATTTCCGCGATTATTGCCGCAAGCAGGCAGGAGTGATGTGATATTTTGTGTCACTTCAAGCGTATGAGAAATCAAAAAAACAAGATGTCTCCCCATGACAAAAATGAATCGATAGAGCAAACTCGCATCAAAAGAGGATAACGATGGACGAACAACAAAAAGAATTGTTGAAGCAATTGCCGAAGATTGACGAAATTATTCTTCTTCTGGAGAAACAAAACATCTATGATCTGGCGCCGCACGAAATCGTCAAAGAAACCTGCCGCAGGATTGTGCAGAACCTGCGTGATAAAATCGTCAACGCTAAAAAGAAGCTTCCTGCAGAATTCATTCCCGATGCTAAAACAACCGCCAAAGAGGTGGAACAATCAATTAAAGGGTTGTACCGCTACAGCCTGCGCCGCGTCGTCAATGCCACGGGCGTTATTCTGCACACCAACCTGGGACGCGCGCCGCTTTGCCCCGAAGCTCTGGAAAGAATTATGGAAGTGGGCAAGGCCTACTCCAATCTGGAATTTGATTTAAACAAAGGCGAGCGCGGCCAACGCTACGATCATGTCAGTTCGCTGCTTTGCGCCCTCACCGGCGCAGAAGATGCTTTAATCGTCAATAACAATGCGGCGGCGGTTTTGCTGGTGCTCAATACGCTGGCCCAGAAAAAAGAAGCCATCGTCTCGCGAGGCGAGCTCATCGAAATCGGCGGCGAATTCCGCATCCCGGAAATCATGCAAAAAAGCGCAACAAAACTTCGCGAAGTGGGAACGACCAACCGTACACGGCAAAGCGACTACGAAAAAGCCATCAACGACAAAACGGGTCTGATCATGAAAGTCCACACCAGCAATTACCGCATTGTGGGATTCACCGAAGAAGCAAGTATTGAATCGCTGGTTGAACTGGGTAAGAACAGGGGCATTCCGGTCATGGACGATCTGGGCAGCGGCTGCCTGATTGATCTGGACCGCTACGGTCTGCAACACGAACCGACGATCCGTGAAAGACTGGCCGCCGGCGTTGACGTGGTCACCTTCAGCGGCGACAAACTTTTAGGAGGCCCGCAAGCCGGAATCATCGTCGGCAAAAAAGAGGTCCTCGCGAAAATCAAAAAGAATCCCCTGAACCGCGCCCTGCGCATCGACAAATTCACGCTGGCCGCTCTGGAAGCCACCTTGATGCATTACTTGAATACCTCCGCGGCGCCGAAGAAATTACGGGCCCTGAAGGCTTTGACCGAACCTGTTGCCGATGTCAAAAAACGCGCTGAAAAATTAATAGAAAAATTGCAAAATGAAAATTTCGATCAGTTGAAATTCTCCATCCGTGAAGATTTCGCGGCAGCCGGCGGCGGCTCCCTGCCCACGCAGCAGATTCCCACGGTTTTAGTTGCCGTCAACAACAAAAATATGACGGCTACCAGGATGGAAGAAAAACTGCGCAAGCTTGAAATGCCGATCATCGCCCGCGTGGATAAGGATGAAATCCTCTTCGACCTGCGCACCGTGGCAGAAGATGAATTTACATTCATCATTGAAGGGTTGAAACAGATAATCACCTAACATTGTCATTCTCTGTTCAGCCAAGTCTTTTTGACTTGGCTGTCTACAACACAAATACACAGTCGAGTCCAAAAGACTCGACTGAACTTAAGTCATGCGTTGTATCTGTAAAATAAATTTCAGGGGGGGGCGGCATGAAAAAAATCTTTGCAAAGATTTCCAGCATGAATGGCGTGTATAAGGCCTTTCTGGTGTACTTTTTAATACTCCTTTTGGCATTGACATATAAATGTTTTCCCATATTCGATCAATCGGAGACCATCAACAACTTGAGTTTTTCCCATGACGGAAAGAAAATCGTGTTTGACCGCTGTCGTAATGTAGGCTGTCAGATACAGGTCTATGATTTGGCAACAGGTGAATTGGCTGCTTATAAATCGCCCCTGACAAAAAGATGGACTATGGGGAAGTACTCTTATGACGGGAAGAAAATCACTTTCTCCATTATCCCCATAAAAATTACCGGTGATCTCAATTTGAATAAGATGCAGATAGCCGTCATGGATGCTGACGGGAAGAACTTTAAAAAGGTTACCACCGGCCCCGGCGCCAAGTTATATCCAACTTTTTCTCATAACGGGAAGAAGATACTCTATGCCCGCGCGGCTCGTATCAGAGAAAAAGGCAAAACACCCGCTGCGGATTACGATGCCTGGGAAGTTGATTTGACAACCGGCAAGCAGACACAACTCTCTCATTTCGAGTATTTTTACATGGGTTACCTCTCATATTTTCCTGATGATGAAAGATTCATGTATTACGGGGAACTGCCATCAATATTTGAGGGTGAGAGATTATCTGCTGGTGGAGGAGGCTATAATCCTAGGCTGATTGAATTGGCGAAAAGAGGTATGGGTATACATGCCGTTGTCGAGATGAAAGGTAAGGATCTTATTCCAACGATGTATAATTTTGGTGACAAGGTTGTTCCCGAAAAGCCACTTCTGAGCAAAGACGGATCCGTACTGATATTTGGAAAAGCCGCTGAGGCAGGAACATTTTACCTCTATTCATCGGATGGCAATCACCGGCTTGTGGGTAGTGGTGGTTCGGTTGATTCCGCAGCTATCTCACCAGATGGGACGTTGCTGGGAATGATATCAGTTAAACTAGGCATACATATCTTTTCAGTCCCTGACGGCCAACGTCAGAAAGATCTATATGTACCATATGCAAAGAAAAAAATTGTAAATTGGAAAGAATCACATAAAGGAAATAAATATTTATACAAGATGATACCTGAAAAACCTTCACGCATTCTCAATTGATAAGAAAAGTCAAAAAGGTGTATGGATACCGGTCTTCGCCGGTAAGACATAATAAGGTAAAACCGGAGCAATAAGTTGGTCGGAAAGAGGGACGCCCTTAAAATTGTAAAATAGATAAATAAAGGATAACTGATACCGCACTCAACAAGACTCAATGTTCCCAAAGAAATATGTCAGCACCCTTTTTTCCGACTCCTTGGACAGTCTCCCGCCCGCTAAAGCAAGGCTTTTTATCTACCGGAAAGGCATTATAAAAACCGTTGACAAACTGACTGAATTATATATAATACGGTCAACACAATGACCAAGGTAATTATATGTACATTGCACAAAAACAATTGGAAAAGTTAAGAAATCTGGCCGTTCCGGGCAAGGTGGTTGTTATTTACGGCGCCAGGCGCACGGGTAAAACGACACTGCTGAAAGAATTTCTGAAAGACGAAACAAAAGATCATCTGCTGGTCAACGGAGAAGATATTACCGTCCATTCCTATTTATCCAGCCAGTCGGTGGAAAAGCTCACATCTTTTGTCGGCAACGCAAAACTTCTGATTGTTGACGAAGCGCAGAAAATTCCCAATATCGGAATAAATCTCAAGCTGATTGTTGATCATCTATCCGGTATCCGCATGGTCGTCACCGGCTCGTCGTCCTTCGATCTGGCGCGTCACACGGGCGAACCGCTGACCGGACGAAAATACACGCTCAAATTGTTTCCGCTGGCGCAAATGGAAATCGGTCAGATTGAAAGAATACATCAAACTCAAGCCCATCTGGAAAACCGCCTGATTTACGGTTCTTATCCCGAAGTCGTCTTAATGCAGGATAATCAAGGGCGGGAAAAGTATCTCAAAGAAATCGTGTCTTCTTATTTGTATAAAGATATTCTGGAGCTCGACGGCATCAGACAATCCGTCAAGATTATCCGCCTGCTCCAGCTTCTTGCTTTCCAGATAGGCAAGGAAGTATCACTGACCGAATTGGGAACATCATTATCCATGAGCAAGAATACCGTGGAGCGCTATCTGGACCTCCTGGAAAAAGCATTCGTCCTGCATCGCTTGACCGGTTTCAGCCGCAACCTGCGCAGTGAAATCATAAAAAACTGCCGCTACTATTTTCTGGACAACGGCGTGCGCAACGCGCTGATCAACAATTTCAATCCGCTCTCGCAACGCAACGATTGCGGCGAATTGTGGGAGAATTACCTGATCATGGAAAGATTGAAAAGGCAGGAATATCTGGACACCCCGGCTAATAATTATTTCTGGCGGACTTATACCAGACAGGAAATTGATTTTGTCGAAGAGCGTCAAGGCCGCCTGTTCGGCTATGAAATGAAATGGGGCAAGGCAAAACCCAAGCCACCGAAACTCTGGCAGTCGGCCTATCCGGAATCTTCCTATGAGCTGATTAACAGAGAGAATTATCTCAAGTTTATTACTTGATGCAGGAACTGCTTTCCCGAACAGTTCCATAACTAAAATACCGGAGCAAATACTTGTTAGGGACGTCTGAAAAAATCAGTTTTATAGTGGATAAAAGCCAGAGCGGGCAGAGGCTGATTTTTCAGTGGGACAAACATTTCAATATTTAATCTAAAAGAACAAGGTGTTGACATGGCAACTGTTAAACGAATTAAATCTGATAATGTATTTCAATTAAAAATAACTCTTAATCATATTAAGCCACCGATTTGGAGAAGAGTATTGGTTGATTCAGATATTAAGCTGCCTGATTTACATAAAATTATACAGACTGTAATGGGCTGGACTAATTCTCATTTACATCAATTTATTATTGGCAATCAATATTACTCACTTCCAAGCGATGAATCATTTTACAAAGTAGTTGATTATCGCCGAATTAAATTGGATTCATTATTCAATACGCCAAAATCAAATTTTATTTATGAATATGATTTTGGGGATGGTTGGGAACATTCAATCGTTATTGAAAAAATACTGCCTCGTAAAAAAAACACTTATTATCCAATATGCATTGACGGCAAACGAAGTTGCCCACCTGAAGATTGTGGTGGCACCTTTGGTTATGAAAATCTTATTACGATAATAAACAATCCCGAACATGAAGAATATGATGAAATGATGGAATGGCTTGGAGATTATTTTGACCCGAAGGAGTTCAATATAGATGAAGTGAATGAATTCCTCCGTGAAAAAAATTTTGGTTGTGTCGAATTATTTGACTAAAAGAAGGTATTGATAATTTATAATATATTCGTTTCTATTTTTATGGAAACATGGAACGCCTTTGAGTTATCAAGTTTTTCAAAATGAAAAAGACTGGATTCCCGCCTTAGCGGGAATGACAAAATTGAGGCAATAAGATGGTCGGACAGGCGGAAAAAATAAAATTTACAGTTGATAAAAGCCAGGGCGGGCAGAGGCTGGATATATATCTCGCGCAGAGCGAGGCGGCGCTTTCGCGTTCGCAGGTGAAGTACGCCATTGAGGAAGGCGATGTGCTGGTCAACGATAAAGTTCCCAAAGTCAGCCAGCACCTCAAGGAAGGCGACGTGATTGTGCTGACCAAAAGGCCGCCGGTGGAGGCCATAGCCGTCCCGCAGGAAATGCCGCTGGACATCGTTTACGAAGACGACGCCGTTATCGTCATCAACAAACCGGCGGGTATGGTGGTGCATCCGGCGCCCGGGAATCCCGATAAAACGCTCGTCAATGCTTTGCTTTTCCACTGCCATGATTTATCCGGCATCGGCGGTGTCTTGCGTCCGGGCATTGTGCACCGGCTGGATAAGGACACGTCCGGCCTTATTGTGGCGGCAAAATCCGATGACGCGCACCGCAATCTTTCTTCGCAGTTTGAAAAACACGATGTGCACAAAAAATATCTGGCGCTCGTCTGGGGAGACGTGAAAGGCAATAGTGGAGAAATAGTTCTGCCTGTCGGCAGGCACACAAACAACCGCAAAAAAATGTCCACAAAAAGCAGACACGGCAAAGGCGCGCTCACTCTTTGGAAAGTGCGCGAACGCTTCGGCGTGGCAACGCTTCTGGATGTGGAGATTAAAACCGGACGCACGCATCAGATCCGCGTGCATTTGTCCGACCGCGGTTATCCGGTGGTGGGCGATGCCGTTTACGGCAACTCCGCCAAAATCAACACGGTTAAAGATCCCCTGCTGAAGGCAAAGATCAAGGAATTTAACCGGCAGGCACTGCACGCGGCACAACTTTCTTTCATTCATCCGCAAAAAGGCGAGCGGGTGGTATTTACCGCGGACATGCCGCAGGATCTGGCGGATTTGTGCGCTCAATTACGGACAAGCATCAAGTCAGTTGACTCAAAAAAAGATATGTGGAAGGATAAATTAAAAGGGTAATCCATGTTTCAACTGAACAAAAAGCATTCCATCCAGTATTACGAATCCTCGTTTTTGAGCGGATGCGATTTTTTGACGCATGCCTTCTGCACCAGGCTCGGCGGTCTCTCGGAAGACGATTATAAATCGCTGAACATCAGTTTCAAGGAAGGCGATCTGGAAAGCAGGGTTTTGCAGAACTGGAATCGTCTGGCCATGGCCTTTGCCATACCCCTGGAAAACTTCCTGACCTTGAATCAGGTGCACGGCGACGATATTTTTATAATCAAACCCTACGGCGATTATTTACCTTCGGACGGAGCCCTGAATTACGACGCTATTGTAACGCCCCGTGAGAACCTGGCGATCTGCATCAAAACCGCGGATTGCGTGCCGGTGTTCATCGTTGACCGGGCAAAAAAAATCATTGCGGCAGTCCATGCCGGATGGAAAGGCACCGCGCTGGAAATCAGCGCCAAAGTCGTTCGTCTTTTCCTGGACAAATACGGATCATATCCGCACGATATTCTGGCGGCCGTTGGCCCCTCGATCGGACTCTGCTGCTTTGAAGTTGATGAAGACGCGGCGGATTCTTTTCGCAATCAAAAAGATCACGAAGCGTTTTTATTCGCAGGCAATAGACCGAATAAATGGATCGTGGATTTACCGGAAGCCAACCGCAGACAGATGATCAACTGCGGCATTTCCGCAGCCAATATCGACCTTTCCCATTTGTGCACGTCCTGCCGTCAGGATTTGTTTTACTCGCACCGGGGTTCCGGCGGGATCACAGGCCGGCAGCTTAATTTCATCATGGTGAAAGGTGAGGCACCCTGCCGCGTCATGACCATCGGCGACGAATATCCAAAGATTCAGTAAAAAACATGGCTATTGACAGTATTTCTTTTCAGTATTAATTAAGATCATCGTCTTCAAAAAACGATTTCGTTTCTAAATCAATGATGATATCGCGGCGGCTAGGAGGAGGCGACGAGACGTATTGTACATACGTTGAGGAAGCCGACAACGACGCCAACAAAGATAGCGCTTGATTTTGAAATGAAATAAAGGAGTGAACAAATGATTATCGTTACAGGTGGCGCCGGATTTATCGGCAGCGCTTTTGTCTGGAAACTCAACCAGGAAGGCATTGATAACATTATCATCGTTGACCGTCTGGGAACGAGCGATAAATGGAAAAATCTGGTTAATCTTCGCTTCGTCGATTATATTCACAAAGATGATTTTCTGGAAATGGTCGATACCGATATGATGCCTTTCGACGTCGACGCGATCATCCATATGGGCGCCTGTTCCTCCACGACCGAACGCGATGCCGATTACCTATGGCACAACAATTACGCGTATACCAAGATTCTGGCCGAATGGGCGCTGGAGCACGATATTCGTTTTATCTATGCCAGTTCCGCGGCAACCTATGGCGACGGCGCAAAAGGATTTGCAGACAGCCACAAAACCATCCCCGGACTCAAACCCATCAATATGTACGGTTATTCCAAACAGGTATTCGATCTGTGGGTACTGCGCCAGAAGCTCGAAAGCAGAGTGGCTGGAATCAAATTTTTCAATGTCTTCGGCCCCAACGAATACCACAAAGGCGATATGTCCAGCGTCATTTTCAAGGCCTTTCATCAGATCAAAGAAACCGGCAAGGTCAAACTTTTCAAATCGTATAAAAAAGAATACAAAGACGGCGGGCAGATGCGCGATTTCGTTTATGTCAAAGACTGCGTCAACGTCATGTGGTGGCTTCTCCAAAACAGGAAGGTCAACGGCATTTTCAACCTGGGAACGGGAAAAGCGAGAAGCTGGAATGATTTAATTAAAGCTGTTTTTACAGCCATGAAAAAGAAAACAAATATTGAATATATTGCCATGCCTGAAGCTCTGCGGAATCAGTATCAGTATTTTACCGAAGCGGAAATGAGCAAACTGAAGAAGGCGGGTTGTCCGTTTAAGTTTTCCTCGTTGGAAGATTCCGTCTATGATTATGTAACGAAATATTTGCAGAAATCCGATCCGCATTTGGGAAAATAAATTATTCAACTTACGTCACTTCGGCGAAGGCCGGAGTCTAGACATTATTTTCGCAAAAGCGGAACAATTTTATACACTGGATTCCGGCCTCCGCCGGAATGACTAATGAGGCTTTTTACGGAGTTGTTTATGAAAAGAGAAGTTGTTTGCATCATCCCCTCGCGCTATGAATCCAGCCGGTTTCCCGGCAAGCCGCTGGCTGATTTATGCGGCAAGCCGATGATTCAGCACGTCTATGAACGCGTGGCCAAAGCCAAAGCCGTTCCCTATGTGGCGGTAGCCACCGACGACCAGCGGATATTCGATGCGGTAAAACATTTCGGCGGCAACGTCGTGATGACAGCAGGAACGCACCGTTCCGGAACTGACCGCATCGCCGAAGCGGTCAAGTCGCTTAATCTTCCCGCCGACGCGATTGTCGTCAACATTCAGGGCGATCAGCCGATATTCGAACCGACGCAGGTGGACGAAGTGATTCAGCCCCTGCTGGACGACCCGTCCATCAACATGTCCACGCTGATTTATAAAATTGTTCTGGACAAGGAAATCACCCATCCGCACGCCGTTAAGGTCGTCCTCGATCATCAGAATTTCGCGCTGTATTTCTCGCGGGCGACGATTCCGTATGTCCGGGATAAAAATCTGAGAGCCGATTATTACAAACATCACGGCATTTACGCCTATCGCCGGGATTTTCTCGATGTGTTCACCAAACTTCCCGAAGGCAAACTGGAAAAACTCGAAGCGCTTGAACAGTTGCGAGCGCTCGAATACGGTTACAAAATCAAAGTAGTCGTCACGCCCTATGATTCCGTGGAAGTGGACAATCAACAGGAACTGGAAAGAGTACGCGAGATACTCCTGGAGAAAAAATGAACCTTAAAATAATCAAAAAAACGTGTCTGCTCTTATGGATGTTTCTTCTGTTTACGGTTGCGGCCGCAATGCCGGCCGGCGCCGCCGACATGGAAAACGCTCTGATGGAATGCGCTAAAATCAGGAACAACGCCACCCGACTGAAATGTTTTGATAAACTGGCCCGTAAGCCATCCATCAAAGAAGAATCCACCGCCACAACAATCGAGAAAAAAGAGTCTGTCGCAGTCACCGCCGGAGACATGGAAACAAGCGAAGCCGCCGCAAAGCAAACGCCCTTATCCGTTATGGAAAAATACTGGGATATGAGCCTTGATCCCCGTAAGGAAAGAAATATTTTTGTCCTCTGGCCGTACCGGCCCTGCTATTTTCTGCCGCTGGCGTATAATTTTTCACCCAACAAGGATGCCGCGCTGGATTTCGATCCCGACGCCAAGGCAAAACACAATGAAGTAAAATTTCAACTGAGCTTCAAGTTTAAACTCTGGCGAGATATTATCAGGGATCATACCATAAAAAATATTATCGAAAAAAGTACCGGCATCCGAGGGGTTGATCTCTGGGTCGCCTATACACAGCAGTCGTTCTGGCAATTATATAACGATGCCTTTTCCGCTCCCTTTCGCGATACCAACTATGAACCGGAACTGCTATTGAATTTCCGCATGCAGCGGGAGATCCCCTATCTTTTGGGAACAAAGCTGCAGTTTGTGAACATCGGCTTTAATCATCAGTCCAACGGCCGCTCCGAGCCGCTCTCCCGGAGCTGGAACCGTATTGTAGCCAATGTCGGCCTGGAAAAAAATTTTGGAACGGCTACCAATGATTCCTTCGAACTGCTGCTCAAGACGTGGTACCGGCTTCCCGAAGACGATGCCGACGATGACAATCCCGATCTTTCCAGATACATGGGATACGGCGAGTTATGGGGAACCCTCTACTGGAAAAAGCAGCGGTTCGCATTGATGCTGCGCAATAATTTACGTTCGGATAACAAAGGCGCGGTACAACTGGAATGGAGCATGCCGATGGCTTCTATCAACGAAAATCTGGCCAAAAAGATCAGCCTCTATGTGCAGTATTTCAACGGATACGGAGAAAGCCTGCTCGACTATAATAAAAACGTCAATCGAATCAGCGCCGGATTGATGCTTGCGGACTGGTACTGATTTTTGGATGCAAACGTCTAAAACACAACCGGTTTATCTTTATGAAAGAAATCATAACAGCCACGGATGACCATACAGTTGAAAGCTCTCTGGGCTGGCGGGTCGATATTTTATCCATGGATGCTTTACGATATCAGGAGAGGGACAAAACCATCACATTTGAAATCGAAGACTATTCGGACGCTATTGGAGAACTCGAGTGGACAATTTACATCCCGCCGATATGCAAATGGCAGGATGAAAACCATCCGGAAGAAATCATTGGTCAGGAAAAACTGGACGACATTATCGACAGAATCAGCACGGCATTCTGGAAACTCGACATGAAAATTAGAGGAATAGCATGATCACATCTTCTGTGAAAAGAATTTTTCTGCTGTGGTCTGATAGTTAAGGTTATGAATTAATGACGAAATTACAGGATTGCTTAAAAACGCCTTTTGTTGTATGTTTTCATAAAGGATTTTTTGAGGAAAATTGATGTCAAATCATCACTGAAACAAATCCGTATAAATCGATCAAACACAAATACTATCAATTTTCTTTTTAGGGAAGTGCTCCATGAGTTCAGATTTTTCTCTTGAATTTAAAGAAAGGTACATTCATCTAATTCATGCACCGGATTATGAAATTTCGCCGGAAAGCAATGACATCCTATGGGCTGAATTAGCCAAGGCCTGCCGCAAATATAAATGCCTGAAAGTCTTAACGGAAGGCTCCAACCAGAAAAGAAGAATTACTTCCATGGACGCTTATCAATCCGGCGCTCAAGCGGCGGAGTCCATTCCGGGAATGACTCTGGCCATCTGTATTGACGATTACACTCCTGACGACATTACTCAATTTTTTAAAAATGTTGCCTATAACAGAGGCGCCCGCATCGAATTCTTCAACGACAAGAAAAAAGCTCTCGCCTGGCTCGGCTTCGAAGACACCGAGTAAATCCCAACAAGGATTTTATATAAAGTAAAGTTATTAATTATTGTGGGCCTGAGAATATATCATGACTATTCATAGCTATTCAAAATTAGAAATTGCTACTCAGCAATTGGATACAGCGTTAATGCTTTATTTCGAAGACAAAAATTATTTCTCAGTCATAACTTTAGCAGGAGCAGCGGAAGAAATACTCGCGGTGTACCTCAAGCTTCATAAACAACCTAATGCATTTGAGGAAATGTTGGATTCATCGCTATTAATTGGCGAATTATTGTATAATTCAAAAGGTTCAAGAGACAGTATGTACAAAACAATCAATCGAGTTAAAAATGGTTCAAAACACATGAAAGGAAGAGATGATATAAATATTCAATGTAATCTAAAAGAAGAAGCGCAAAACATTCTTGATCGTGCAGTTTCTAATTTTTACACATTGATGACTTTTGAGAATCTTAATGAAACATCCCTCATGAAAAAATTTAATTCCCAGTTAGTTAGTAAGTAATAACAAATAATCATCTCAAAATGTTTAAAGAACGTACTTTAATAAAGAAACTCGAATGAGCTACAAATATAAATTGCCGGGTAATCAGGCATTCGCCTGACTTCCAACCCAGCAATAACATACCTTTTGTATTCCGCTTCCAAATCAAAGATCATATCAAGGCGGCAAGGAGTCGGCTCCACAGACGTATATGATAATACGTCGAGGAAGACGACGCTGCCAACAAAGTTAGCCGAAGAAATCAAAATTGGTATCAGTCTTTGAAGATGGCGCCCGTCGAGGACGACGTCACCATTTTCGCATACCTCGCCAGATAACCCGTCGTAATTCTCGGCTTGAATGGTTTCAATGCTTTTCTGCGTTTGGCCAGTTCCTGAGCACCGACTTTCAGGTTCAGTTTCTTGGCCGGTATATCGATGGCGATGATGTCGCCTTCTTTCACCAGCGCGATCGGCCCGCCTTCTGCTGCTTCTGGTGAGATATGGCCGATGGCTGCGCCCTGTGTACCGCCACTGAAACGTCCGTCGGTTAAGAGAGCAACCGTTTTATCCAGACCCATGCCAACGATTGCCGAAGTGGGAGAAAGCATTTCCCTCATGCCGGGACCGCCTTTGGGACCTTCGTAACGAATGACAACGATATCGCCGCCTTTGATTTTTCCGCCAAGAATCGCCTTAATGGCGTCGTCTTCGCAGTCAAACACACGCGCTTTGCCTTCGTTTTTCTGCATGGCCGGCGCGACCGCCGATTGTTTCACTACCGCTCCGTCCGGCGCGAGATTGCCGCGCAGAATCGCGATACCGCCCTGCTGAGAATAAGCATTCTTGAGAGTTCTGATGACATCCGTATTCAACACACGGGCATCTTTCAAATTCCCGCCGACGGTTTTGCCGGTTACCGTGATGGCTTTTTCATCAATGACACCCAGCGCGCTGATGACTTTCATCACAGCCTGTATGCCGCCCGCCGCGTCCAGATCTTCGATGTGATGACGCCCGGCGGGGCTCAATTTGCAGAGATTGGGAGTTTTTTCACTGATCCTGTTGAAAAGATCCAGATCGAGTTTGATGCCCGCTTCATGGGCAACGGCCGGAATGTGCAAAACCGTGTTGGTGGAACAGCCCAGCGCCATGTCGACAGCGATAGCATTTTTAAATGCAGCCAATGTGGCAATGTTGCGCGGCCGGATATTTTTCTTGAGCAAATCCATGATTTTCATTCCGGCGCGTTTGGCCAGGCGGTGACGAGCGGCCAGGACGGCGGGAATCGTTCCGTTGCCGGGCAAGCCGAGACCCAGCGCTTCGGTGACGCAGTTCATGGAATTGGCCGTGTACATGCCGGAACATGAACCGCAGCCGGGGCAGGCACAGTCTTCCAGTTGCTTCAGTTCAGCGGCGGTGATTTTTTTTGCCCTGACGGCGCCCACGCCTTCAAAAACACTGATCAGGTCAACGGTCTTGTCCTGAAATTTTCCCGCCAGCATCGGACCGCCGCTGATAAAAATGGACGGAATGTTCAGACGCAGAGCGGCCATGAGCATGCCCGGAATAATCTTGTCGCAGTTGGGAATGAAAACCAGCGCGTCAAAAGGATGAGCCATCGCCATGATCTCGATGGAATCGGCGATCAGTTCGCGACTGGCCAGCGAAAATTTCATACCTTCGTGCCCCATGGCGATGCCGTCGCAGACGCCAATGACCGGGAACTCCACCGGTGTTCCGCCGGCCATCCGGATTCCCGCCTTGACATCCTGCGTAATCAAATCCAGATGGATATGTCCGGGAATGATTTCATTGGCCGAATTGACCACGCCGATCAACGGCCTGGCCAGCTCTTCATCTGTATACCCCATTGCCTTAAACAACGAGCGATGCGGCGCCCGCTCGAAACCTTTTTTCATGAGATCGCTTCGCATGGTTATCTCTCCCTTGATAAAATAAATTTCTAATAGAAACTTCCCCGCCCCTCTCCCCTCAAGGGAGAGGGCGTAAAATGAACTTTTTAAGGAGTCGTCTATTTCTTCTTTCGTTTTTCCGGTCGTAATTCACGCACGGCAGCGCCGGCTTTCCACATTTCCGAATCACGCATCTGTTTAAGTTCTTTTTCCAGTTTGACCCGGTAATCGGGAGCACTGTTGGCCTTCAGGACAATGGCTGTTTCCTTGCCACTCGCCACCGACTTATAAAGCTCGGCAAACACGGGTGCAACCGCTTTGCGGAATTTATGACGCCAATCCAGAGCGCCGCGCTGAGCCGTGGTGGAGCAATTGGCATACATCCAGTCCATACCGTTTTCTGCAACCAGACGGATCAGGCTCTGTGTCAGTTCTTCCACCGTTTCGTTAAAAGCTTCACTGGGCGTATGGCGGTGTTTGCGCAGTTCGTTGTACTGGGCTTCCATGATGCCCGCCAGCGCACCCATAAGCACGCCGCGTTCACCGGTCAAATCGCTGTAAACCTCGTTCTGGAAGGTTGTCGGGAATAAAAATCCGGAGCCGATGGCGATGCCCAGGGCCAGCGTTCTTTCCATTGCGCGTCCCGTATAATCCTGCTGCACGGCAAAGCTGGAGTTGATACCGCTGCCGTCCAGGAAATTCCGGCGGACGGATGTTCCCGACCCTTTGGGAGCTACCATGATCACATCAACAAATTTTGGCGGTATAACGCCGGTCTGCTTTCTGTAAACAATGGAAAATCCGTGTGAGAAATATAGAGCGTCGCCCTCTTTCAGGTTAGCCTTGACCTTGGGCCAAAGAAGTTTCTGCGCCGCATCAGAAACCAGATACTGAATGATGGTACCGCGCTTGACCGCTTCTTCAATCGGGAAAAGAGTCTTGCCGGGCTTCCATCCATCGGCAATGGCCTTTTTCCAGTAGCGCGTATCTTCCTTGGCCTGGCCGATGATCACATTAATGCCGTTATCCTTCATATTAGCCGCCTGAGCCGGCCCCTGCACGCCGTACCCCAGCACTGCCACCACATCATTCTTCAAAACTTTCTGAGCTTTTTTCAGAGGAAATTCCTTCGCCGTAATAACATCTTCGAGAACACCGCCAAAATTAATTTTTGCCATATTAACCCCCTATTGAATAAAATATTATAATTTAGTTTTCCAAATTTAAAGCGACAATGCCGGTTCTTGTGATATCGGCTATGCCCAGCGGCTCCAGTCTGGCCAGCGCAAAATCAATCTGTGACCGATCACCGGTTATTTCCAGAATCACGTAGGTGTCGGCATTGACTATTACCTTCCATTTATTCATGTCAACAGCTTTTTTTATCTGTTCTTTTTTATCGGCCGCCAGATTTAACCGCACGAGGATCAATTCGCGGTGAATCGATTCCACATTGGTCAAATCATCCACCTGAATTACATCTACCAGCCTTCGCAATTGCCCTTCGATTCTGTTGATGGTGTCCTGCGTACCCACGGTGGTCATCACGATTTTTGATACTTCGTAATGTGTGGTTGAATTCACGCACAGGCTTTCGATGTTATAACCCTTACCGCCCAGGATGCCGGCGATTCTCGCCAGCACGTCCGGTTTGTTGTGAACCAGTATTGAAATGATATGTTCCTTCTTTTCCATCTTCTCCCTCATCATATTATTTATTATTTAATACTTCTTATTTAAAAACTTTGTCAAAAGCTACAGAGGCAAGGCGCGCGAAGCCTGAGAAGTGAGGCGTATTTTTCACATACGCCGCAACGCCGAAGGATGAAGCGCAACGCAGCATCTGGACTTTTCACGAAATCGTCAATTGATCATTTCTCTGCTCCCCAGCGACATGTTGCTGATCGAATCGCCCGGATGCACCATGGGGTAAACGCATTCTTCCCGGGAGACACGAAAATCCATCAGCACCGGTTTGTCAATAGCCAGTCCTTCTTTTAACACAGGCTCCACGTCTTCCGGTTTTGTGGCGCGCAAGCCCACGACGCCGAACGCCTCAGCCAGTTTTACAAAATCAGGCGCATAGGTCATATCTGTAAATGAATACCGTTTTTCGTAAAACAATTCCTGCCACTGACGCACCATGCCCAGATAGCCGTTATTCAGCAGAACGATTTTTACATTGATTTTATACTGCGCGGCGGTGGCCAGTTCCTGGATATTCATCTGGATACTGCCGTCGCCGGCAATGTCCACCACGTGCTTGTCGGGAAAAGCGCATTTCACACCGATAGCCGCGGGGAAACCGAATCCCATTGTTCCCAGTCCGCCGGATGAAATAAACGTATTGGGCTTGTCAAACGGGAAGAACTGCGCGGTCCACATCTGGTTCTGGCCGACTTCCGTTGTAATAATCGCGTCGCCGCCGGTCAACTTATACAGTGTCTCGATGACAGACTGCGGTTTGATGACGTTGCCGTTCTGGCAATAGGTCAGCGGCACTTTTTCCTTCCAGCCGGCAATTTCATTCAGCCATTCATTTCTTGCATCCTTGTCATAAGCGTAATTGTGTTCGTCCAGAAATGTGATGAGGTCCTTCAGCACCGCCTGGGTATCGCCGATGATCGGCAGATCCACGGCAACGTTTTTATTGATGGATGACGGATCAATGTCAATCTGAACTATTTTGGCCTTGGCGGCAAACGTATCGATGGTGCCGGTTACCCGGTCGTCAAATCTGACGCCCACGGCAATGAGCAGATCACAATGGCTGATCGCCATGTTGGCATAGTACGTTCCGTGCATGCCCAGCATGCCCAGCCAAAGCGGATCAGTCCCCGGGAAAGAACCAAGCCCCATCAGGGTTCCGGTCACCGGCATCTGATATTTCCTGGCAAACTCCGTTAGGAGCGATGACGCCCTGCCCAGAATGACACCGCCGCCGGTCATAATCAGAGGCTTTTTCGCCGCTGTCAGCAAATCCAGTAAACCGGCCATCTTTTTCGGAGCCGGTTTGTACGCGGCCTCATGATTTCTGATTTTGATGTTGGCCGGATCATATTCCGTCTGGGCCGCCATCACATTTTTAGGCAGATCAACAAGCACCGGACCGGGTCTTCCCGAGCGGGCAATATCAAACGCTTCCTTGATCGTCGCAGCGAGATCGTCAATATTGCGCACCAGAAAATTATGTTTGGTGCACGGACGGGTTATGCCGGTGATATCGCATTCCTGAAAAGCGTCGTTGCCGATCAGCGCAGTGGGAACCTGCCCCGTAAAAACAACCAGAGGAATGGAATCCATATTCGCCGTGGCAATGCCGGTGACTGTGTTGGTTGCGCCGGGACCCGACGTCACCAGACAAACGCCGACTTTTCCGGTGGACCGGGCATAGCCGTCGGCTGCGTGCACGGCTCCCTGCTCATGCCGGACCAGAATGTGTTTCATGTTGCTTTTGTATATCTGATCGTAAATATCGAGAACAGCGCCTCCGGGATACCCGAAGATAATTTCAACCTTCTCCTCTTCGAGCGCTTTCAGCAATATTTCTGTCCCCTTCAGTTTCATTCCTTTTCCCCTTTAAAATGATTTATAATTAATTTTTTACGGTCTTGTTTCAGGCCATGTCTCTTTCGCTTTTTTAAAGATCACTTAACCCGCTTACCCTGCCCAGAATTAATCCGCCGTACAAATTTCCACCTATAGCGACCTTCAGGATATGCGTTCCTGAAAGTTGAGTCTCCGATCCCACTCCGCTTCGCTCCGGGGATTGTTCGTTCTGCAAATTTCAGCGTGCTCCGCTTCTGAAATTTGGAACTCACAAAAAAAAGCCGCCTGTTTCCTTGAGAAAAAGCGGCTTTATGCCAAAAACAACAAAGCCGCGGGCTTCAGGGGCCTGCGGCTAGTATCTTTTATTCCGGTTTCTTAAAGATACAGAGCAGCAGACCCCGTAAGTACGACTACTACGAGGACCAGTACTTTATTCAGTACCCGGATAATGCCGCTTTGTAAAACTTTAAGAAACATAAACACATCATTCCGTTGAATTATTTCGTGCTTTCAATAACGAAAAACACTGTCTTTGTCAACAATATTTTTTGCCGGACATTCTTTCCGGATCGTCGACACGCCCCAGGAATAACTCCCGGCTACCGGAATAAACCTTTAATAGAATCGCCCAGAGTGCTGCTGGGAGACGTTCCCAACAGGAAGGCTTCATTGGTCCCCTTTTCCGAAGGTCCGGCAGGCTCTCCCGTTTTCGGATTGATTTTTTCAAAGACGATGCCTTCCGGAACGGGAAAAGACTCCACCGGTGTGTTCTGCAAGGCCTTTTCCATAAAATAAAGCCAGATCGGTGCCGCCGCCCGTCCGCCGACTTCCTGTGATCCCAGCGAGGCTTCCTGATCGAAACCGATCCACACTCCGGTGATCAGCGAAGGCGTCATCCCGATAAACCAGGCATCACGCGTATCGTTGGTCGTTCCGGTTTTTGCAGCCACCGGACGCCCTATGCTCCTGACTCTCGTACCGGTGCCGCTTGTTACGACATCCTGCATGACATGAGTCGTGATGAATGCGATGCGGGGATCAATCACCTGTTCCGGCTGAACTTTTGTTTCTTCAAAAACATTGCCGGTGCGATCAACGATTTTTTTGATGAAAAAAGGAGAAACTTTCTGTCCCTGATTAGCCAAAACGCCATACGCTTGAACCAGCTCCTGCAGCGTTACCCCGGATGCGCCCAGTGCCAAAGACAGTGTTCGCACCAGAGGGGATGTAATTCCCATATTCATGGCGTACGAAACAGCATAATCAATGCCGATTTCCTGCAAAATTTTTACCGTTACAACATTGCGGGACAGCACGAGCGCCGTTCTCATTGTGATCGGCCCCATGAATTTGTCGTCAAAGTTTTTCGGCCTCCAGATGCCGTCAGGCTGCGAAACATCATCCACAGCAAGCGGTGAATCGTCAATAACGGTTGCAGGCGTCATGCCTTTATCAAAAGCCGCCGTATAAATGATCGGTTTGAACGCTGAACCGGCCTGACGTCGTGACTGCGTCGCGCGGTTGAACTCGCTTTGATTGAAGTCGCGCCCGCCGACCATCGCACGGATGGCACCCGTTCTGACGTCCATGCAGAAAAGCGCGCCTTGCACGAGACCGGATTTGTATTTATTCCGTTCCTCCAGTTCCTTCAAGCCCCGCTCCATCGCCTCCCCGGCGTACTTCTGCGCGGTCAGATCCAGCGTGGTATAGATGGAAAGACCTTCCTTGTACAAAACATCGGCGCCGTATTTTTCCTGAACATACCGTCGAACGGTCTCGACGAAATAGGCGGCCATCTTGTCCTTGGGGCGGATGGATCGCAGATTCATCGGCGCAGCATACGCTTTTTCCATTTCCTCCTGGGAAATATAGCCGTCTTCTTTCATGCGCGTCAGAACGTAATATTGTCTTTGTTTGGCTTTGTCATAATGAAGGAAAGGGGAATAATTGCTGGGAGCTTTGGGCATACCGGCCAGAAGAGCCGCTTCGTGCAATTTCAGTTCCCGGGCACTCTTCCCGAAATAACCAAGCGAAGCGGACTCTATGCCGTAAGTACCATGGCCCAGATAAATCTGGTTTAAATATAAATTCAGAATCTCGTCTTTGGTCAGGTACCGATCAATTTTGTAAGCTAGAATAGCTTCCTTGAATTTACGGGTATATTTCTTTTCGGGAGAAAGATACATCATCTTGGCAACCTGCTGGGTAATCGTGCTGCCGCCCTGGATGATATGTCCCGCCTCGATGTTTTTGAAAACCGCCCGGAAAATGCTTTGCAGATCGAAACCCTTGTGCGCAAAGAAACGGGAATCCTCCGCCGCCACAAAAGCCTGAACAACAACTCGCGGAACTTCCTTAATCTTGATGAGTTTTCTGTCTTCCAGAAAAAACTCATCGATCAGTTCGTTTTTATCGTCATAAACGCGGGAAGAAATGCTGGGACGATAATCCTTGAGCGCATCGATACCGGGCAAATCCATCGTAAAAGCATAGAATCCGATGACCCCGAAAACTGTCATCACCAGAATGAAGACGACAAAGCCCAGAAAAAAATTAAAAAGCGAAGAAAGTTTTTTAGCTTCTCCGTCGTTTTTTCTGTTTGACTTTTTACGATTTAGAAACATTTTACAGATTATCCTTCGTCATTTTGGGATTCTTCTTTTTTCGTCTCGGCAAATTTGGAAACAAATATGCTTATTTCATACAGGATCATGAGAGGAATTGCCATTAATATCTGGCTCAGGGCGTCCGGCGAAGGCGTCAGGACTGCGGCAACCAGAAAGATAACAAGAATCGCGTATCGCCTCTGTCTGGAAAGCTTGGCTGCATTGACGATCCCCAGTTTGGTCAGAAAAAAAATGAAAATCGGCAATTCAAAAGACAAACCGAACCCGAGCAGGAACGTTACAAAAAGAGACAAATAATCCTTAAACGAAAGCATCGCCTGCAAGTATTCATTATTGAAACTGACAAAAAATTTGAACGCCGTGGGCAAAACGATAAAATACCCAAAGAGAACGCCTCCGATAAAAAGCAGAGATGAAGAAATGACAAACGGGACAACATACTGCTTTTCTTTCGGAAGCAGTCCCGGTGAAAGGAATTTCCATACCTGATACAGAATGTAGGGACTGGTAATGATCAGGGAAGCAAAAAAAGCGATTTTCATGTACGTGAAAAAGGCTTCCGTCAAACCGATATAGACAAGATGACTGTCTTTCGACAACACTTGAGTCAGCGGACGGGTCATCACATCAAAAATCAGGTCTTTAAAATAATAACAGACACCGAAACCGGCCGCCAGCGCAATTAAAGAACGGGTGAGCCTTTTGCGCAGTTCCAGCAAATGATCGGTCAGAGACATTTTTTGATCTTCGGCGGCCTGGGTATTGTCCATAGTTTGACGTTTTGCCTTTTGCAGCGTTGATAGTCAGAGCGAATCAGTTTATCGTTTGGATTTATTCAGATGAATCGGATTTTACGTTGTCATGATCGGGCTTCTTCATTAAAAGAGAATTCTTCCATTCGTCGTCATTCTTCGGTTTTTCATCCACTTTGACGGCGTCCTTGATATCTTCAGTCACTCCGTCAGCCGCTCTGCGGAATTCGCTGAAGCCTTTACCAAGAGACTTGGCCAGATCGGGCAGTTTCTTAGGACCGACAACCAGAAGAGCAATTATCGCAATAATTATCAGTTCCTGCATCCCTATGCCAAACATCGTGTATCCTCTCCGGGCAACTTTTGTATTCCTATATATTGATTGCTGTTTTTGTCAATGTTTTTTGTCGCAGACTTTTTTGAATTTTCCGAATTCATCAAACAGCGATCAAACGAACAAAAACGTCCATTTTATCTTTTCCTGTTTTAAAGCGGTGATTTCTTTTGCTCTTTGCAACTATTTATGGTAAACGGAATTAACTTTTTTTAACGGCATTTTTACCGAAGAAGGTTCACTTGTCCAGGAAAACAGGCGTCGTCAAAGATGGAAAATACATGCAGCATTCGATGGGTTTTGCTCATCCCGAAAGCCCGGAGAGGCTCGCCGTCATTTACGAAATGCTGGAAAACCCGCTGATGTCCTGGAAATTCACGCCGATCGAACCGCGTGAAGCCACTCACGAAGAAATTGAAAGGATTCATGCTCGCTCTTATGTGGACTTTATCGCCAGCACCGCGGGCAAGCGCAGCGTTTTTCTCGATCCCGACACATCGACATCTCCGGAAACTTACGACGCCGCAAAGCTAGCCGCCGGCGGTGTCTGCAATGCCATTGACAGCGTCATGAAAGGCGACGTGGATAACGCTTTTGCTTTTGTCAGACCGCCGGGACACCATGCGGAAAAAGATACGGCCGCCGGCTTCTGCGTTTTCAATAATATCGCCATCGGGGCCATGCATGCCATCCAAAAACACAATTTAAAGCGAATTCTGATTGTCGACTGGGATCTGCATCACGGTAACGGCACCCAGCACAGTTTTTACGGGGATCAGCGCGTTTTATATTTTTCCACGCATCAATATCCCTATTATCCGGGAACGGGAAGCATTTCGGAAACCGGCCGGGGCCAGGGCGAATATTATACGATCAATGTCCCCCTGACCATGTCTGTCGGCGATGCGGTCTTTGTCAAGATATTCCGGAAGATTCTTGAACCCGTGGCGCTGGAATTCAAACCTGAATTGATCCTGCTGTCCGCCGGTTTTGATACGTATTATCAGGATCCGCTGGGCGCAATGCAGGTCACGCCGGAGGGCTACGCCGCTATGACGCGTATCCTTCTCAATATTGCCGACACCTGCTGTCAGGGACGTTTTGTAGCCGTCCTGGAAGGAGGATATCATCTGAGCGGACTGGTCAAGTCGGTAAAAGCCGTCTTGAACGAAATGCTGGATGAAACCCATTTCTCGGAAGAACGCTTGTCTCTGATGGAGAAAGACGTGGATGAAAGAACAACGGAATCCGTGATCGATAAGGTGATCACCAGAATAAATCCCTACTGGAAAGTTTTTTAAAGGAGATGATGTTTTTTGAAAATAAGTTCCCGCGAAGTTGAGTATGTGGCTCATTTGGCGCGTCTGGAAATAACGGACGCAGAAAAAGAGAAATTTACGGCTCAGTTAAACGACATTCTGCTCTATATTGATAAGTTGAACGAACTGGATACCGGGGATGTGAAACCGATAAGCCATGCAATCAGCATAACCAATGCGTTTCGCGAAGATAAGATATCAAACTCCATCGGCACCCGGGAGGCATTGGCCAATGCGCCGGACACCCGAGGTGAGTTCTTCCGCGTCCCCAAAGTAATCGATTAAAATCTCGTCCGAAATCACAACGTTGACTATTCCAGGCCCTAATTAAATATAAAGGAATTTTATGAAGTTGAATCAGTTAACCATTCATGAACTGCAGAAAAGAATCAAAACCGGCGAAACATCGGCCACGCAAATTACTCATGATGTTTTTGCCAGAATCAATGCTGTCGACGAAAAGGTTCATGCCTATATTCGTCTGATGCAGGAAGAGGCTTTTCAGGCCGCGTCAAAAGCGGATGAAGACATTAAACAAGGTGACATAAGAGCTTTAACCGGCATTCCTATCGCTCTGAAAGACATTGTCTGCACCAAAGGCATTCCCACCACCTGCGGATCGCGCATTCTGCATAATTTTATTCCGCCGTATGATGCAACGGTCGTGGAAAGACTGCGCAAGGCTGGAGCGATATTTGTCGGCAAGGCCAATATGGATGAATTCGCAATGGGTTCGTCCACGGAAACTTCCTATTTCGGTGCCACACGCAATCCATGGGATCTGGAACGGATTCCCGGGGGCTCCAGCGGCGGGTCCGCCGCCGCGGTTGCCGCCGATGAATGCATCGCCTCCATCGGTTCCGATACCGGCGGCTCCATCCGTCAACCGGCGGCGCTTTGCGGTACTGTCGGCATGAAACCGACCTACGGACGGGTGTCGCGCTTCGGTCTGATTGCTTTTGCCTCATCGCTTGATCAGATCGGACCGTTTACCAAAGATGTCGAGGACTGCGCCATCATGATGAATGTGCTGGCCGGGTATGATCCGAAAGAATCCACTTCCGTGAACGAGGAAGTTCCCGATTATCGGCAATTTGTCGGGCGCGACATCAAAGGCTGGAAAATCGGCATCCCGAAGGAATATTTTATCGACGGCATTGATCCGGGAGTCCATGCCGCCATTAAGAAAGCGATTACCGTCATTGAACAGAGCGGTGGCCAGTGCGTGGATATTTCACTGCCTCATACACAATACTGTGTGGCAACCTATTATATTATTGCTCCGGCGGAAGCCAGTTCCAATCTGGCGCGCTATGACGGCGTCCGGTACGGGCTTCGGGCACAAGATGTCCGGGATCTTTTGATGATGTATAAAGAATCCCGCAAGCAGGGTTTCGGCGCGGAAGTAAAAAGAAGAATTATGATCGGCACCTATGCCTTGTCCGCGGGATATTATGACGCCTATTACAAAAAAGCTTCGCAGGTGAGGGCTCTGATCAAGAAGGATTTCGACAAAGCGTTTAAAATTTGCGACGTGATTATGACGCCTACATCCCCGACACCGGCTTTTAAAATCGGCGAAAAAACAGATGATCCGCTGCAAATGTATCTTTCCGATATTTTCACCATCTCGGCCAACCTGGCGGGAATACCGGGAATCTCGGTTCCCTGCGGATTTAGTTCGAGCGGTCTGCCGATCGGAGTGCAGTTTCTGGCGAGCCATTTTGAAGAAGGCAAACTCATTCAAATCGCCTCTGCTTACGAGAAAAACGCCAAGATTGAAAAGAGGAGACCTGCATTATAATGGATTTTGAAACAGTCATCGGGCTGGAAGTTCACGCCCAAATGTTAACGGACACGAAAATTTTCTGTAACTGCTCCACCAAATTCGGCGCTGCACCCAACAGCCACACCTGCCCGGTTTGTCTGGGCATGCCCGGCGTTTTGCCGGTACTGAATAAAAAAGTCGTGGAATACGCCCTGAAGATGGCACTGGCAACCAACTGCGAAATCAATAAATCATGCGAATTTGCGCGCAAGAATTACTTCTACCCCGATCTGCCCAAGGGGTACCAGATATCCCAGTATGCCTATCCGCTGGCCGAACACGGCTATGTCATGCTGGAGACGAATGGCGAGCAGAAAAAAATCGGCATCACCCGGATTCACATGGAAGAAGACGCCGGCAAACTGCTGCATGACGAGCACAACCCGGTCAGTTACGTCGATTTAAACCGTACCGGCGTTCCGCTGATTGAAATTGTCAGCGAACCGGATATGCGTTCGCCGGAGGAAGCAGCCGATTATCTGAAACGCCTGCACGAAATTCTAGTGTATCTGGAAATTTGCGACGGCAACATGGAAGAAGGTTCCTTCCGCTGTGATGCCAACGTATCGATTCGTCCCAAAGGCCAGAAGGCATTCGGCACCCGGACCGAATTGAAAAACATGAATTCCTTCCGCAATGTGCAGCGCGCGCTGGAATACGAAATCAAGCGCCAGCAATACCTGGTGGAAAACGGCGGCACAGTCATTCAGGAAACCCGGCTTTGGGATGACGCCCAGGGCGCCACCAATTCGATGCGCAGCAAGGAAGAAGCGCACGATTACCGTTACTTCCCCGATCCCGATCTTGTCCCCATCCTGGTTGATGAAGCGTGGGTGGAAAAAATCAGAAAAGAGCTTCCCGAACTGCCGCTGGCCAAACGGGAAAGATTCATCAAGGATTATCAAATACCGGCTTACGATGCCGGCGTGCTGACCGCCGACAAGGCGCTGGCTCTTTATTACGAAAAGGTGGTCAAACTCTGCAACAAACCCAAAATCGCCAGCAACTGGCTCATGGGAGACGTTATGCGTTTTCTCAATGAAGATAAACGCTCTGTCCGCGAATGTCCCATCAAGGCCGAATCGCTGGCCGATATGATTCGATTGATTGAAGAAGGCGCCATCAGCGGAAAGATGGCCAAGGAAGTTGTGGAGGATATGTATAAGACCGGCAAATCGCCGCAGAATATCATCAAGGAAAAGGGCCTGGTGCAGATTACCGATAGAGATGCTCTGGTTAAAACAGCCAGCATAACCGTCGGTAAATATCCGCAGCAGCGTGATGATTATCGCGGTGGAGGCAGGGAAAAACTTTTTGGTTTTTTTGTCGGTCAGGTTATGAAAGAGACCAAGGGCAAAGCCAATCCGCAGCTTGTCAATGAAATCCTGAAAGAAATTCTTGATAAGAAAGATGATTAAAACAATTTTCTGGAAAAACAATGCGGTCGTTTTAATCGACCAGAAAGCTCTGCCGCTTGCCGAGAAATATATAGTCTGCAAATCATACAAAGCAGTGATTGCCTGTATTAAAGATTTGACTGTGCGCGGAGCTCCCGCCATCGGCGTTGCCGCTGCGATGGGCGCCGCTCTGGGAGCGATTCATCTTGCCTCTTTATCGCCGGATAAATTCCGGAAAAAGTTTTACGCCATTTGTGATGAGATTGCCCAGGCACGCCCCACGGCACGCAATCTTTTCTGGGCGCTGGAGCGCATGAAAAAAATTGTCAGTCATTCAAGTCAACTATCCCAACGAGATATAGTCAAAGAACTAATCAAAAAAGCCAAGCATATCTGCTCCGAAGATATAGCCATCAATCAACAAATGGGGAAAAACGGAAGCCGGATAATTGCCGACGGCGACAATATTCTGACGCACTGCAATGCCGGCGCGCTGGCGACAGCCGGATACGGAACGGCGCTGGGCGTCATTCGTGCAGCCCGTAAACAAGGCAAAAAACTGCACGTTTACGTGGACGAGACCAGACCTGTCCTGCAGGGCGCACGGCTTACCGCCTGGGAACTCAAAAAAGAAAAAATCCCTTACACACTAATCACCGATAATATGGCGGGATTTCTCATGCAGCAGAAAAAAATAGACAAGATTATCGTCGGGGCAGACAGAATTGCGGCCAACGGCGACACGGCCAATAAAATCGGCACCTATTCTCTGGCGGTCCTGGCGCAGGCTCACGGCGTTCCTCTCTACATTGCGGCGCCGCTTTCCACGATTGACGTTTCATTAAAAACAGGAGACTCGATTCCCATCGAAGAAAGGAAAAGCGATGAGGTGGCACATCTTCAAGGAACCCGCAGCGCTCCCAGGGGAACGATCGTTTATAATCCGGCATTTGACATCACGCCCGCCCGGCTGATCACGGCGATGATCACAGAGAAAGGAATTTTAAGAAAACCTTTCCGCGCATCCATTGCCCGTCTGTATAAAGGAGAAAGGGGATCATGAAATTATTCCTTTTTGATTTTGACGGCGTGCTTGTCGACTCGCTTGACGTTTATGAAAAAACGGTCAAGGACAACCTTCAAAAAATTAAACAACCTGTTGTACAAAGCCGGGAGGAATTTCTGGAACTCTTTGAAGACAATTTCTATACCTCGCTGAAAAACAAGGGCATTGATCTGAATGTGTTTATGAAAGCCGCCGAGGATATTCTCGCGCAGGTCCGGATCACGGACATGAAACCGTTTCCGGATGTTGCGCCGGTTATCGAAACGCTGCACAAGAACCACTGCCTGATTGTTGTTTCCTCCAATGATTATGCCTCCATCAAAGAGGCCCTTGATTTATTTCATTTCAATGATTATTTCCGGGACATACTCGGTTCCGATTTCATGTTCAGCAAAAAAGAAAAGATTCTTTATGCCGCGGAAAAATATCATGTGGAACCCAATAAAATATATTATATTGGCGATACGACCGGCGATATCAAGGAAGGAAAGCAGGCCGGGGTAAAAACCGTGGGAGTGACCTGGGGATGGCACAGCAGAGAAAGAATGGCTGCTGCCGAACCGGATTACCTGTTCGATACGCCCGGCGAACTTTTGCAACTAAGCTAGGTTTTTAAACATGAATGATTTACTGGCATATATCAGCAACTGGTCTGTTCTGAAATGGGTTGTGCTTGTGCTGATTGCCGGATTTATCGGACAATTCGGCAGAATGGCGGCTGAAGCCATCGCCAAAAAAATCCGTGCAGGCCGGCCCCAACAGGAAAACAAAACAATAAAGCCGGAAACTCCCTTGCAGACTCCGGCACCGCAGCCTGTATCATCCGGTGACCTTCCCGACAAAAAACTCCTCAAAGCGATTGCCAAAGCGAAAAAAAAGGAGGCGAAAAAAAAAGAGTAACCTATTCCGACAGGCGCCTGATGTGTGTTTCCAGCAGACGATTCTCATCAAAATCTTTCAGTCTGAGATATTCTGGCGTCGCACCGGCAAAAGCGCATTTCGGCGCCAATCCGATTAACTCCGATTCCAAAATCTGCGCACCGCCTTCAGCCGCGAGAGCTTTCACCCGGTCAAAGACGGTTTTCAAGGGTGTTTCCTTACAATCGGTCAGATTGACCGAGACCTGCGCCAGTCTTCGTCTTTTCAGCATCACTCCGATCGCCCGCACATTCTTCAATCCACCGCCCTTCTCTCTGATGCGCGAGGCGATATGCCGCGCCAGAAGCAGATCGTCAGAGACCAGATTGATATTGTAGGCAACCAATAAATCCCGCGCCCCTACAGCGGTGGCGCCGGACCGCGCGTTGAATTGATTTTCTCCCGCATCGGGAAGGCTTTCCGTAGAAGACATTTTATCAGCCAGTCTTTCATAACCGCCGCGGCGGACATCGGGAAGTTCAACATTCCGACCGTTGCGCGCAGCGTAACCGTAAAAATACACCGGCACGCCGAACCGCTGGGAAAACCGCATGCCGAACGCATGAGCCAGTTCAACGGCATCTTTCATTTTTGCCCGGCCCAGCGGAATAAAAGGAACGACATCGACGGCACCCAGCCGCGGGTGAACGCCCGACTGTTGCCGCATATCGATTAATTCCAGGGCCTTTCCACAGGCGGCCAGTGTCGCGTCCAGCACATCATCGGGTTTTCCCAAAAAAGTAAAAACACTTCTGTTATGATCGGCGTCCCCGCTGAAATCGGCTAAACGGACGCCGGGAAACATTTTAAAAACAGAAACAATGGATAAGATTTTTTTGTCATCGCGTCCTTCACTGAAGTTCGGTACGCATTCAATGATCTTCATGTCTATGCCTGATAAATTTTTAAGCCCGGAAATTCGATACAGGTCAGTTTCCCGCCGTAAACTGCGCCGGTATCAATGCCGATCTTGTTTTTGTCAATCAGGGGGGTCATTAACGGCGTGTGACCGAACACAACCGTCTTGTCAAAGTCTTTTTCTGTATTGATAAACTCGTACCGGATCCATAATAGATCGTTTTGCGACTGTTCCGCGACCGGAATCCCTGGTCTGAGACCGGCATGAACAAAAATATATTTTTCGGTTTCATAATACGGCAGAAGGGTTTCAAAGAATTTCCGGTGCCTTGCGGACATTTTACGTTTTCTTTCCTTGATATCATCGGACAAAAATATTTCATAGGAACGCAGGGTCTGCATGCCGCCGTTTCTCAGATAAATCTCTTCATCCACGCCCTCCAGATAATTCATAAACATTTGTTCGTGATTGCCGAGCAAACAAACTATGTTTTCATGCGAATCCTGCAGGCCGGAAACATAATCGACAACGTCCCTGCTGAATTCACCGCGGTCGACGTAATCGCCGATAAACACCAGGGTGTCTTTTTTGAAATCGATGTCAATATCCGATATCAGCGTTTTAAGCTTTGTCAGACAACCGTGAATATCGCCGATGGCATAGATTTTCCCCATATGGATCTGCTCCCGTTGCCTCGGCTCTTAATCCAGCAGTGCTTTGGTAAAATTGCTGCTTTCAAAAACGCGCAGATCGTCCACGCCTTCACCAACACCGATATACCAGACGGGCAATGCAAGTTCACTGGCAATGCGCACAACGACTCCGCCTTTGGAGGTGCCGTCCAGTTTTGTCAGCACGATGCCTGTCGCGCCGATTTCTTCTTTAAACGTTTTGGCCTGAGCCACGGCATTCTGGCCGGTGGTCGCATCCAGAATCAGCAGAATCTCCGGCGGCACATCCGGCAATTCCTTGTTGATGATTCTTTTCACTTTTTTCAGTTCTTCCATCAGATTGACACGGGTGTGCAGCCGCCCCGCGGTATCCACAATCACCACCCCGTTGAAACCGGCCTTGACTTTCGACATCGCGTCAAAAACGACCGCTGCCGGGTCGGCGTTTGTTTTGTGTTTAATAACGGGAGCGCCCACGCGTGCTCCCCAGACCTCGAGTTGTTCGACGGCGGCAGCCCGAAATGTATCGGCAGCCACCAGCAAAATTTCATGGCCTTCACTTTTCAGGATATTGGCCAGCTTTCCGATGGTCGTGGTCTTGCCGCTGCCGTTAACGCCGATGGTCATAATCACAAACGGTTTCCCGCGGGGTATGATCAGGGGCTTTTCCATTTTTTGCAGAATGGCCGTCATGCGTTCCTGTAAAACTTTTTTGATCTCCTGAGCGTTATTCAATTCATTGCGGCTGACGCGCTGTTTGACGTCATCAATCAGATCGTAGGTAAACTGCGGCCCCATATCCGCTGAAATCAGAAGTTCCTCCAGATCTTCGAAAAGTTCCTGGTCCAGAACCCTCTTGCCGAACACCAGATTATCCAGACTCTTGGTCAGGGCGGTTCTGGTCTTGACCAGCCCCGCTTTCAATTTTTCAAAAAGACTCGATTTAGCCATAGAAGCACCTTTCATCCTGCCACAATTGATTCATAACCGCTTTTTTGTAAGAAGTAAAGAGACGGATTAATTGAGATTGACGGAAACCAGAGTGGATATCCCCTGTTTCTGCATGGTCACGCCGAAGAGCGTGTCGGCAACTTCCATCGTGCTCTTGTTATGCGTAATCATGACAACCTGGGATTTCCCAGCGACATCCTTGATCAGACGATTGAACAGATTTGTATTGGCATCATCCAGGGCGGCATCGACTTCATCCAGCACCAGAAACGGCGAGGGACGATATTTCAAAATGGCAAAAATAAGAGCAACCGCCACCAGTGATTTTTCACCGCCGGAAAGCAGACTCACATTCTGCTTGCGTTTGCCTGGTACCTGAATATCAATATCAACGCCTGTTTCCAGCATATCATTTTCGTCCGTCAAAAGAAGTTCTCCGCGTCCGCCGGGAAAAATCTGCGCGAAGACTTCTTTGAAGCACGCGTTGACGGCTTCAAAGGTTTCCGCAAATCTGGCGCGGGAAATTTTATTAATCCGGGCAATGGTCCGCTGCAAAACATTGATGGATGCATTCAGATCGGCAATCTGTGTCGACAGAAAATTGTAGCGCTGGTCGAGTTCCTCATACTCATTCAAGGCAAGGAGATTCACCTCGCCGAATGTCTCGAGCATCTGTTTGTTTTTTTCCAGAGCATCAACGATCTCGACCAGTTTTTCTTCCGTGACCTTTTCAAAATCCGCGGCCATGCCGGCCAGATCAACATCATGTTTTTCGGCCACGCTTTTTCTGAGGTTTTCTCTGTTTAGGGTTATTTCCCGGCTTTGAAATTCCATTGCATTGACCTGCTGGCGTAATTCATCCAGATTCTTCTTGATTTCCCTGATTTCACCTTCCAGGATCTTTAGTTGTGCATCTTCACGGTTTTGCTCGGCTTTTTTCTCGGCCAGCAATGCTTCCTGTGCCGCAAACGCGCTGTATATTTCTTTTAACAAAACCTGATCGTTCTCAATGCCTTGCGTCAATTCGGCGATCTGCTTTTCACAGAACACGATGTCCTCTTCTTTGGTCCTCTGTTCCTGTTCCATGGAATCAATATGATCCTGCAGCCTGGATATCGTCCGTACATCCCCTTCTTTCTTCTCCTCCAGAGAGGCCAGTTCTATTTTCCCGGCGGTTACATAACGTTCCTGTTCGTCAATCTGGACGCGGGACTGTTCTTTTTGAACGTTTAACGCGGCGATGATGTCGTTGATCTGTTTTTCTTCACCGTCCTTTTGCAAAACATCCTCATTGAACCTTCGGAGCTTTTCTTCCGCTTCCGTCTTTTCTGTATTCAGGGTTTGTCTGTTGAACTCCAGAACGGCGATTCTCTGTCTGAGTCTGTTGACATCGTCGTCAAAACGTTCGCGATCCTTTTTTCTGCCGTTGACGGTAATTTCCAGCGCATGAATTTCCGTCTTCATTTGAGAGCTTTCTTCTTCCCAGCGGGAAATGGTCGCTAAGATTTTAGTTCTCCGGCCAACCTTGGTTTCCAGATCGAGAGATAAGGCTGCAATCTCTGCCTCCAGTTCGCCGATTTCTCTTTTTGTCGCCAGCAGGCTTTTTTCCACCGCCGAACCGCTGCCGCCGGTTAACACACCGTGCGGGCTGATGATATCGCCCTCCGGCGTGACAAACGTCCCCCGGAAACCGTTTTTCTTCCAGAGAGAGATGCCGTTTTCAATCGTGGGAATCAGCAGAACGTCACCCAGCAGGCAGTCGATAATGGGTTTAAAATCATCGCGGACTGTTACCTTGTCCAGCAGGGGTTTCGCTTCATTGAGGTGCGCTTCGCTGTAAGTCCTGGCATCATGGGTTCTCAAATCGACGGAAATAAAACTGCCCCGGCCCAACTGATAATTCTTCAAGTAATCGATAGCGCGCACACCGTCTTCCTGACTTTGCACTACCACGTACTGCAGTTTTTCACCCAGGACGGCTTCCACGGCAGCCTCATATTCACGGGGAACACTGATATGATCGGCAATCACGCCGTAAAATTTATCACTGTGCTCTTTATTCTCGATAATCGTTTTAACGCCCTCGTTACTCCATTTGGATGACTCCTGAAACTCCCGCAGAGAAATCAGTCGGGTGGATTTGACGCTGGTGTCTTCCCTGAGTCTTGCAATATCTTCCTCGTTAAACTGTAAATCCGATCTGAATCGATCCAGTTCGGTTGCCGCTTCCGCCATTTTAGCTTCCAGTCCGACAATGTCCGCTTTCTCTTTTTTCAAGGCTTCGTCGGCCGCCTCCAGCCTGGCGCATACGTCGGCCATCATCTTCTGATCTTCTTCCAGTTCGCGGGTTTCCCTTTCCTCTCGTTTCTTCAGATCCTCGATATTTTTGCTGAGGCTGGAAATCATATTATGAAGTTTGGCTTTTTCCGTCACGACATCGATAAACAAAATCTTTTTTTCTTCCAGCTGACTGCTCAATGCCTTGTCGGCTTCGGTGAGTTCCTGGACTTTTTGCTGAAGCGATTCGTGTTCGGCTTTCAAAGCGACGATTTTATTTTCCGCTTCTGCCGAATTTTTCCGCAGATTTTCGATTTCAGCGGCTAAATCGGCTTTTCTCGTCTGCAGCACCTGAATTTCCGTCAAATCTTTCTCCCGGCGTCCGGACATATCGGTCACCTGACGTTGGGCAAACTCAATACTTTTTTCCTTGATACTGATGGTGTTTTTGATTTCGTAAAGTTCCTGCTGAACTTTCGCCGTCAGTTCCTCATTCTCCAGAAGTTTCACTTTCATTTCATCCAGCATCGATTCTTTCGCTTGGAAATCCGCCCGGATGAGAGCTTCCTGCTGCTGTAATTCCGTGCGCTGTTGCTGCAGATCCGACTCCCTGGCCATAAAGTCGACATAGGTTTGCAGGGCAACCGTTATTTCCGCTTCTCGGATTTCCTGCTTGATTTTTTTGTACTGTTCCGCTTTCTTCGCCTGACGGGAAATGGTGTTAAGCTGCGTTTTGACTTCCTTGATAATATCGTTGAGCCGCAGAATGTTCTGTTTCGTCAGGTCCATCTTACGGACGGCCGCTTCCTTGCGGCTTTTATATTTGGAAACGCCGGCGGCGTCTTCGATGTACAACCTTCTGTCTTCAGGCTTAGCCTCAACCAGATTGGTGACATGGCCCTGTTCAACCAGCGAATATGTCCGGGCACCGACACCGGTCCCCATGAAGAATTCCTTGATGTCGAGAAGACGGCAGGGAACTTTATTAATAAAATATTCGCTATCGCCGTCCAGAACAACTCTGCGGGAGATGGAGACTTCGTTTAAATCGGAATAAGCACCGGGAAAACTCTGGCCGTTGGCATACAACGTCATCGTCACTTCAGCCATGCTGACCGGTGCCGAATCCTGGCTGCCGTTGAAGACCACATCATCCATTTTTTTGCCTCGCAGTGCCTTGACTCTCTGCTCACCCATCACCCAGCGAATGGCATCGACGATATTAGATTTGCCGCAACCGTTGGGACCGACAATACCCGTAACACCGTTGGAGAAATCCAGCACGACCCTGTCCCTGAAGGACTTAAACCCCGATATTTCCAAATTTTTCAGATTCATAAACAAGCAGCTTTATTTAATTGTTCAAAATTTGCAAAATTTTAGCAAAAGAATATACCTTTGTAAAGTGAAAATACAATAAAATGTGGTTTTAATATATTCATACCACAATATGTAGTGCTTTGATTTTTTTAGCTTTTTAATGAAATTCCGTACTTCATCGAAATTAAAGAGAAAAACCATGAAAAAGCAAGAAAAGGCAGGGGATGTTCCCCTGCCCTGAAAGCAACACATAAACTTAAATTATTGAAATATTTAGCAATTAATACTTCCCCGCAATGTAGTTACTCAACTGGTTAATCAGTACATCTTTTTCAGAAATCGTCGATTTTACAACATCACCAATAGAAACTATCCCCAGAAATTTGCTTCCTTCAAAAACCGGAACATGCCGAATATGCTTGCCCGTCATTAATACCATGCAACCCTCCATCGAGGTGTCCGGCTTCACGGTATACATCTTATTAAAAGGCGTCATGATTTCTTTGACCAGTGTTTTGGGAGATGTTTTTCCTTTCAGGACGATTTTTCTCGCGTAATCGCGTTCTGTGATTATGCCGGCAACTTTACCTTTCTTATCCACGACCACCAATGCCCCGATTTCTTTTTCTGCCATGAGTTTAAGGGCTTCAAATACTGTATCGTTCGGATTAATTGTCCACATCTGCTTCGACTTGCTCTTTAAAATGTCGCTCACTCTCTGCATAATCCACACCTCCTGATAAAGTCTGTTTATTTTTCTCGGCTGTGAACTTATTTTAAAAGAAAAATGGGAATATGGCAAGCACAATGTAAATCCTCCCGGGATCCGCTTGTGCTTTTTGATGAAAGGCTTGCCGATTCCGAAGGACGATCACTGTCAGATTTCTTCCCCGGCCTTGTAGCCTTCATGAATGGCTTCCAAAATCCGGCGCGGACTGCGGGCATCGCCTACAACCCGGTAAGGAACGGCCAACGCGTTAAGCACATCCTCCAGAGTATTTTCCGATTTCGCGCCCATGGCGGTCACGATCAGGGATGCCTTTTCCTCACTTGGTTTGTCCGCCTGAACATATCGCACGATGTTGTTTTCAATCCCGAGGACTCTGGCGCCGAATATTATTTTTCCCCCGCTGTCTTTGATGCGTTTGTTCAGCCAGTATCCGTGCGCGGAAAACCTGTTCACCGGCGGAAGGGTCTGCATTTCAAGCACCGTTACGGCAATGCCGTTGGCCAGCAGGTAATCAGCGGTTTCCATGCCGACATATCCGGCTCCCAGAACAACAGCCGGACCGGCAAGTTTGATATTTCCGGTAAGCACATCCCGCGCATCAGCCACGAGTTCGGATTTCAGACCGGGAATGGAAGCGGTAACCGGGTAAGCGCCCGACGCTACGATCACGGCATCGGGCGCTGCCTTTTTGATGTCATCGGCGCTGACCGGATGAGAGCAGTGCAACGGCACGGACCATTGCTTCAGACGGCGCAGGGCCCAGTTTACCCAATCCATAAAAACGGCTTTGTGCGGCGGACGGCTGGCCGACAGCAGTTGCCCGCCCGGCTGGGATTCTTTCTCAAAAACCTCCACCTGATGTCCCCGTGCAGCCAGCACCAGGGCGGCGGAAAGTCCCGCCGGTCCAGCGCCGATCACCCATACTTTTTTCGGCGTCCCGGCCGGCAAAACAGGTCCTTTGTATTCGCGTCCGCATTCAGGATTAAAACTGCACGTGGTGGATTTCATCTCGAAGCTCAAACGCTCGATACACCCCTGATTACAGGCTGTGCAGCGGCGGATATCCTCCAGAGATCCCCTGCGGGCTTTTTCGATAAAATCGGGATCCGTAAGATGCTGACGTCCGAAACTGATCAGGTCGGCATCGCCCCGGGCAATGGCCTGATCGGCCATTGCCGGATCATTGATCCGACCCACGCCGATGATCGGAACGCTCACCACCTCTTTAAGCGCACGGGCCCGGAACAGATTGAATCCGGGTTCGGTATCCATTGAGGCGATGGACAGACCTCCCGGCGTGGAATAAACCCCCACGGAACAATGGATGGCATCCACACCCGCAGTAACCATCCGGGGGGCTAATCTGCGCATCAGAGAAAAATCATATCCACCGCGAACCATTTCATCCGCCGATATGCGAATCCAGAGGGGGAAATCGTCTCCCACCGCTTTGCGCGCCGCCGCGATGACTTCCAGAATAAAGCGCATGCGGTTTTCCTCGCTTCCGCCGTACTCATCTTCACGGTTGTTGGAGAACGGTGAAAGAAACTGATTCAGCAGATAGCCGTGCGCACCGTGAAGTTCCACCGAATCAAATCCGGCCTGACGGGCGCGTCCGGCCGCCTGAGCAAAGGCACGGACTATTTCGGCAATACGCTCCAGAGACATCGCTTCACACGGCTGCCCCAATACGGCACTGGGTATCGCCGAAGGAGCCTCGGGTTTTTTGCCGAGCACCGCTTCAAACGTTTCACGGCCCGCATGATGCAATTGCAGCGCGGCCTTGGCGCCGTGACGGTGCAGCGCGGCCGGAATCCGTGACAGCGCGCCGATGAAATCATCGTTCCAGACACCAATCTCATTGGGAAACCCTTTTCCGCGCGGATCAACCGCGCAGACCTCGGTTATAATCAACCCTGTTCCGCCCTGTGCCCTGCGCTCCAGATAAGCCAGCAAACGTTCACTGACCGTGTTGTCGGCATTACCGTAACCGGTTGCCATCGGCGGCATCACCGCCCTGTTTTTCAAAGTCATTCCGTTTATGGTAAACGGTGAAAAGAGATGCTCAAACCGCATTCGTGCCTCCTTGTTTGATATGGCTGAAAGACGTTCGTAAAAAATGTTTAAACGTTGAGAATGTCCGTAACGATTTTGTCCCCTTTGCCGGAGGAATAAAACCAAATCGGTAAAATATGAAGAGTAACCGGTGGAAACAGCCGGCCGTGCGTATCATTTTGATCATTCTCAGATCACCTTACTGATAAGACGATGATCCAAAAGAAAATACGTTCCAGGCTCAACTGTTTTTTGCCCAAAGCTTAAATTAAGATTTTTTCCGCCGGGAATTGCAAGCTTTACCAGAGGCCAAACCAGTGTTTGCTCCCTGCCAGCCAGATCAGGGAAATCACATAAGCGATCAAAACAGCCGCCGCTATCTTCTCTTTAAGGGTGATGGGCTGATTCTCTTGTTTATGAGGATCAGTGGCCGGCTGCTCCTGCTTGATCTCTTCGGTCATGGGTTTTCCTCCAAGCATATTTTTGATATTTTCACGTAATATATACGGAAATGCGGATCATTGTCAATCTTTGCATAAACAGCCCGATTCAAACAACACTCCTGCGACCCTTGATTTAAATATACAGTACAATAAAGACCATCTCATGAAAAAAGCGCGCAAGAACCGATCAGCGGAGCCGATACGCTCTCTTCATCATCCGGGGGAAATCGGGCACCGGAGGGCTGGCCATCTGTTGATTGGATGAGCTGGTTTCAACACATTAAGAGCTGCAAAAAAATCGTTGAGGGCAAAACATGAAAAAAGGTGTCGTTTAAAATATTCCTTCCAGTTGTGTTCCACAGTGCGAACATTTGTTTTTTTGCAGATTGGTGCCGATAATTTTAAAACCGTAGCGTTCAATCAGCAGTTTGCCGCAGTGAAAACAGCGCGTGTTTTCGGCATCATCGCCGGGAACGTTGCCGCTGTATACATATTTTAATCCGGCCTCCCTGCCGATCTGCCCTGCGCGATGAAGGGATTCAAGAGGCGTTACCGGCAGGTGCTGCATTTTGTACTGTGGATGGAAGCGGCTGATATGCCAGGGCGTTTCCCTTCCCAGTCCGGCAATAAATTGTGCGATATCTCTCATTTCTTCTTCGCTGTCATTTAGAGACGGAATAAGCAGCGTGGTGATTTCCACCCAAATCCCTCTTTCTTTCATTTTTTTCAAACTGTCCAGAACGGGAACCAGACGTGCCCCGCATCGTTTTTTATAAAACTCGTCGCGAAAAGACTTCAAATCCACATTGGCCGCGGATAAATACGGCGCGATGATTTCGATGGCTTCAGGTGTCATGAAACCGTTGGTAACAAAAACATTCTTCAGGCCGCTTGCGGCTGCGATTTTTGCGGTATCGTACGCCAGTTCAAAAAACACCGTCGGTTCGGTGTAGGTATAAGCGATCGTTTTAGCGCCGCTTTCTTTCGCGCGCTCCACGATGTCTGACGGCATGGAATCCTCGCCGTAAATCATTTTTGTTTTTCGGGGCGCTTGTGAAATATCGTGATTCTGACAAAAGTCACAGAAAAAATTGCAGCCCATCGTGGCAATGGAGTAAGACCGTGAGGCAGGGTATACATGAAAGAAAGGTTTTTTTTCGATGGGATCGACATTTTGAGCAATCAATGTCCCGTAAGCCATCGAATACAGCACACCGTCCCGATTGCCCCGTACACCGCAGACACCCTGACGCTCGGGATGGATCGTGCATCGGTGCGCGCAAAGATTGCATCGGACGTTTCCGTCTTGAAGTTTTTCGTAGAGCATGGCTTCTTTGATCATCGGTCTGCCTCTTTCAACATGTTCCTCACAGCTTCAGGAGCCGTTTTGCGTGTTTCCGCCTTGATATTGAATGAATTCATCACCGGATTCTGTGCCGTCCGGTACGTATACGTTACGGGACAAACCAAGCCGACAAACGCCCCGAAGGGGTTTTTCCGGAAGGGCAGCATCTCCTCAAGTTCTTCAAAAAAATCGTAAACCATGGCGGGAAAATAAATAACGCTTCCCCATTTCATGGCGTTATTGCCGGCCGAGACCTCCGCCATTTTTCTGATTTCAGGTAAACTGAAAAAACGGATTTTTTGAGAAAAAGAAAAACCGAACATTTCTTTCAGGCGCTGTCTGGTTCCGACAAAAGAGTAATTGTTCACACAACCGATAAAAACACGGCCACGGCAGACCCGGACGGCCTCGTCAATGATTTTTTGCGGATGCACGGCGGTTTCCAGACAATGAATCATCGTGACAATGTCAAACTCATTGTCGGAGAAGGGAATGTCTTCAGGATCGGCCAGAATCAGTTCGGCACGTTCACTGTGTTTTTGACGGGCGATTTCCAGATTTGCGCCGGAAGAATCAAGGCCCGTCAGAGAACACCATTTTCCGCGGAACATATCCAGATGGTTGCCGGTGCCGCAACCGATATCCAGAAGACGTTCACCGGCCAGGGGAGTAATCAGATCCAGAACGAGCTCTTTCTGCCTCGAAAAGATGTAATCGTCCCTCGGTGTTTTTAATCTTTCAGCCGGAAATCCGGTTTTCTTTTGATCAAAAAACATGGTCTTGATCCTACCCAGATTTTCACAACGATGTAACGATGTATTGCCGTCTTTTCCAGATGCGGTCCGACAGCCCCCTGCCGCCGGAAATAAAGCCATTATTTTTTAAATATATATTTTTGGAAAATATTTTTCAACCGCCGATTTCCGACATATTCCGGGAACATTTTCGCAGACTGTTTTCCGTGCAGACAATGTCGTGCTGCCGGGGTTTCAACAGAACGGCATCCCAGATCAGCTTTTCCAGTTCGGCATCACTGCAGTTTTCCCGCAAGGCTTTTTTCAAATCCACTTCCGCATCATTGAGCAGGCAGGCTCTGAGTTTCCCGTCCGACGTCAGACGCATGCGATTACAGGTTGAACAGAAATGGTCGCTCACCGGATTGATAAAACCGATTTCTCCCCGCCCGCCTTTAATCTTAAATATTTTTGCCGGACCGTCTGATCTGTTATGTTTGTTTTTGACCGGTTCCAACACATAGCGTTGCCGAATGATTTTAATTAACTCCGATCCGGACAAATAATCTTTGTCGTAATCAAGATCCGTTTTGCCAACCGGCATCAGTTCAATAAATCGAATCTGAAACGGACGTTCCTCAGCCAACCGGGCAAAATCCAGCGCTTCATCATCGTTGAACCCTCTGATGGCCACCGTGTTGATTTTAATCGGGAAAAAACCGATTTCTTCCGCCCGCGCAATTCCTCTCAAAACATCTTCCAGACGTCCGCCCCTGGTAATCTCATAATATTTATCCCTGTTGAGCGAATCAAGGCTGACATTAATCCGGCCAATGCCGGCATCAAAAATACCCTGTGCAAACTGTTCGAGTAATATCCCGTTGGTCGTAAGACTGATATCTTTCAATCCTTCAATTTTATTCAGGTCCGCAACGAAGTCGACAAAGCCGCGCCGGACAAGCGGTTCGCCGCCGGTTAACCGCACCTTGATCAATCCCATTTTCACCGCCAGGGAAATAACGCGGATCATTTCCTCATAACGTAAAATATCCTCATGACCGTGCAGAGCAACGCCTTCCTTGGGACGGCAGTAAATGCACCGCAAATTGCAGCGGTCGGTAATGGAAACGCGCAAATAATTTATCTCTCTACTGTATTTATCGAGCATCATTTTTAATACAATCCTTTTTTCATTGTGTGATAAATAGCATAATTATTTACACAGGGCCATTAAATGTTTCTTGACAGCGCCACTATTCTCCATTAAACAAAAACGACGTATCATCCTGCCTGTTGTTGAAAAATAATCACGTCAGGAAGAGCAAAACAATCCGGAGAGATCATGGAAAAAGTGCCGATTACCAAAGCGGGTTTTGAAAAGCTGAAAAAAGAACTTGAAACACTGAAGAACGTGTCCATTCCTGAAAATGTCCGTGACATCGAAGTGGCGCGCGCGCACGGCGACATTTCAGAGAATGCGGAATATTCTGCCGCCAAAGAAAGACAATCGTTTCTCTACGGCAGGATGCAGGAGTTGGAAAACCAGCTGGCCATGTCCAATGTCATCAGTCTCAAAGGATTGAACACCGCCAAGGTTGTTTTCGGCTGTTATGTCAGCCTGCAGGATATTGATAGCGGCGAAAAAATTAAATATCAACTGCTTGGCCCGTATGAATCCGATATCAGCCGGAATAAGATTTCGGTGACGTCGCCAATCGGCAAAGCCCTCATCGGTAAAAATGTCGGCAGCGAAATCAACGTCAAGACACCCGGCGGCACACGGAATCTCGAAATCACCGATATTTCCGTTGAAGAAGAATAACGTTCCTCATTTATACGCCTGCGGAAGCCGATACCATAGCTTGCTCAATTTCTTCCCGGACAACGCCATCGCTGTTTTTCAAAAACCTCCCAAGCGCCTCCACAGCCTCATTACCGCCGATACGCCCCAGCGCCCAGGCCGCCATGCATCGCACGCGTTCATCGGAATTTTCATGAAACGCCCGGATCAGATCGGCGACATAAACGGGATTTAGAGAATTGCCCATGGCGCGAGCAACATTCATCTTCCAGCGCCAGAGATCATCCGGAGACATATAAAACATATGCGGCCATATTTTCTTTTCAAAATATACGGCATCCATATGCAGAAGACGGGATAATCCGAAATCCGACGCCTTTGCTGAAACCCGTTGATTGACCGGCTTTTCCTCAGCCATCCACGGAATGTTTCGCGGGCAAACGTTTTGACAACGGTCACAACCGTAAATGTACATCCCCATGGGCTCACGAAGGTCCTGCGGCGTCAATCCGGAGCCGTAATAGGTCAGGAAAGAAATGCAGCGGCGCGGATCAATTTTTCCTCCGCCCTTGAGCGCGCGGGTGGGGCAGGCCGCCACGCATGCATTGCGGCACCAGTCGGGACAGCCCATTGCGACGGATGGTTCATCCGGTGTAAATTCACAATCAACAACCAAGGCAATTGGAAAAACGAAAGAACTGCCGCGGGCGACGCGCCGTGCATAAAAAATGCAGTTGTTGCCAAAGGTCCCCAAACCGGCACGGGCGGCTGATAAACGGTGCGGCAGATGAAACGGCACTTTGGAATTAACACCGTTTGCCTTCAAATATTTTCTAAAGGCTTTAATTTTCAGCGCCAAACCGTCTTGGGTAATCCGGTCGTCATCGAGATAGCACCGGCCGAAATGACGCTCCATCGGCTGCGGAAAGGATTCTTCAAAATATGATTCCAGAACAACGATAATCGATTTTGCGCCGGCAAGAATATTTCGGGGGTCGGTTCCGGCCAGCAGCCCCAGGCCAATCGCTTCAGCCCAGCCGTATTCCTCCTGGTGCGTCAGCAGATAGTCTTTCTGCGAACCAAACGGCTCCGCGCCCGTGAAACCGATATCGGCAAATTTCAGGCGCTTTGCTTCGTCAATGATTTCTTCTTTGGTAAGCATTTGGTGTCCTTTCGTTGATGTTTTGCTTTGGGCTTTAGATAGTTGCTTCTGTTCAGCAGAAAATCTTTGTAAATCCGGTAGTGCTTTGTTTTCTCGTACACAATTTTCGTCAACGGCGATCTGTCGAAATTATAAATTGTTGCCTGTGGGCAGGCCAGTAAAAGCGGCGAATGCGTGGCGATGATGAATTGGGCATGGCCGGCGGCGCTCATGCGCTGAAGAATGTCCAGCAGGAGAATCTGTGACTGCGGCGACAGAGCGGTTTCCGGTTCATCCAGCAGATACAGGCCCGGAATCCGGTAACGGCTGTAAAAAAAAGACATCAGGGACTGACCGTGCGACTGAGTGGTCAGCGATCGCCCTCCGAAATAATTCAACTGGTCGCGATCCGCTGACGCCCATTCGTCGAGTTTTTCAGCGAAGTACTGGAAATTCTTGGATCCCAAAAAAGACCCGGGCACCGGCTCGTTTGCCCAGATGACCGACATATACCGATGAAGCTGATCTTCATAAGGATTGTAATCCGGTCTGGTTCTCTGCGTGTCACGCCAGATATGGATTTGACAGGCTTGAGCCAGCGCCTCTATCAGCGTGGATTTTCCCGTTCCGTTTTCGCCCACAAACAGCGTCACCGGCGTATCGAACACCAGCCGTTTTGTTGCCCTGAACAGCGGCAAATGAAAAGGATAGTGGTCTTTTGTCGGATATTTACGAGAATGAAACATCGCCCCGGTCAGATGCATGTCTTGAGTCCGATACAAACTATTATTTGGAAACTTTATACACCAACCTTCACATGAGCACAAGGGCAGACATCGCCCGGTTAAATTTAACAATGCACCGCGAAATAAATTGACAATACCGTTTATTGTTTAGTAGAAATCAAACCGTGAAACAAAAACAAAATTTGAAGGAACAGGTTGTGTCTCATGAATGCTAAGTCCGCACTGATTATCGCCGCCATCGTTTTTATTTTTACCGGTTGTGCCTCGGAAAATATACAGGTCCGGAAGCTCCCGGACTCGGCCATCAACGCGGGCCTTGAAGACCTGAGGCAGGAGGTGGCGGACAACGGTGTACCGGGCGAATGGTTTGACGATCAGATGGACCATTATGCGTTTCGGCTTCACCACAACATCGACAGATTTTTCAGAAAATCGGCGGAAAAGAAAACAGACAGTGAAAAGAAACGCAGCCTCCTGTGGTACTTCTCCATCTTCGGTGTGGAAACAAAAATCGAAAAGGGCAAAACATTCATCGAGGATTATACCGGCATTTTAGAACGGGCCGAGGCGAAGCACGGGATTCACAAGGAATTGATTGCCGCCATCATCGGCATGGAAACCAATTTTGCTCAACGCCGTTATCGCGGAAAATTTTACGCTTTTAATTCCCTGGTCTCCCAATACATCTTCACCGACCGGAAGAAATTTGCCGTTCGTGAAATAACATCGCTCTATAAATTTTCAGAAAAGACCGACCGGTCACCCTGGTATTTCAAAAGTTCGTACGCCGGTGCCATCGGGTGGGGGCAGTTCATCCCGTCGTCATTGCTGTCTTTCTTTATCGACGAAAATGGAGACAACGACGACATTGATCCTTTTTCCATAGAAGATACGATTTTCAGCGTCGAAAACTATCTTTACCGGCACGGACTCTCCGGCAAGAACGTTCATAAACGTCGCAGCCGGTATAAAGCGGTTTATGCATACAACCACAGCGACGCTTACGTTCAGGCGGTTCTCCATATTTATGACGGGCTGAAAAACTAACGGGTCCGCCGCCGACCCGACTTTGACTGGGATCTCAGACCTCTGTCAGGTCAGTTTTTCTTCTTTTGGCTGTACGACACGAAGCTGTGCAGGAACCATCCGATGATAAAACCGGTCAGCAGGATAAAAAACAGGAAAATCGCGCGCGACATCGACAGTTGCCAGAACAGAAAATGTACCGTCATCACTTCGATGTTCTGAACCAGAAAGATCAAAGCCAGCAGGGCGAAGATGGCAACCAGTCCGATTTTAAAATTCATTCTTTGCCTCCTTTTCTGTTGAGGAACGATGAACGATCATTTATTTTGATTCCTTCCGAAGATGATACTTGCTCATTTTCAACTGAAGCCCCTTGCGGCTCAAACCCATTTTTTTCGCCGCCTGCGTGATATTGCCGCCGGATTCATCAAGCGCCCTGGCAATCATCTGCCGCTCAACATTTTCCACCTGATCGCGCACATATTCCTTAAACGGTTTTTTTATACCGGGGGATAAAGCCGTATTGACATGATCAACCGATTTTTTGAAGTCATCGGGTACGTCGCCGGACATAATCCGGCATCCCCTGGCCAGCAGCATCATCCTCTCGATGAGGTTTTCCAGTTCGCGAATGTTGCCCGGCCAGTCATAACGTAAAAGAATGTCTTTGACCTCATTGTCCATGCCGACAGAGATCCCGAGTTTTTTATTGAATTTATCGAGGAAGTAATCCGCGAGTGACAGAATGTCGTCTTTTCTTTCTCTCAGCGGCGGGATATCGATGGGAAAAACGTTGAGCCGGTAATACAAATCTTCGCGGAAATTTCCCGTCTGAACCTGACGCAGAAGATGTTGATTGGTTGCCGCAATAATGCGCACATCGACCTTGATGGTGCGCAGCCCCCCCACCCTTTCAAATGCCTGTTCCTGAAGGACACGCAGCAGTTTAACCTGCATCTCGCGCGGAATTTCCGCCACTTCATCAAGAAAAAGCGTTCCTTTGTGGGCAAGCTCGAATTTGCCCGGCTTGGTCACGGCGGCACCGGTATAGGCTCCTTTTTCATAACCGAACAGTTCACTCTCCATCAGCGTTTCGGCAATGGCTGCACAGTTGATCTTGATCAGGGGATTATTTTTGCGTTGCGAATTATAATGGATGGCGTCCGCCACCAGTTCTTTGCCCGTCCCCGTTTCGCCGGTGATCATCACCGTGGTGGTAGTTTGCGCTACCCGGTGAATGGCCTCAAAGATTTCCATGATGGCGGGGCTGGTCCCGATGATGCCCAGGCGATCGATTTCCGAAGGCGCCATGGAAAATTCACTTTCTTTCAACGTGCTGGTTCTGATCGCTTTAGACACAATATTCTTCAGGTCATCAAGGTCGAAAGGTTTGGTAATATAATCGAATGCCCCTTTTTTCAGCGCTTCCACCGCAGTGGCAATCGTCCCGTGCGCGGTAATCATGACAACCGGAATTTGCGGATGGTTTGCAGAAATCTGGGTCAATAGATCCATGCCGTCCATTCCCGGCATTTTCAAATCGGTAATGACCAAGGCCATCTTGTTCGATTGAAGGATCTGCAGGGCTTCCCGCCCGTTGGAAGCGGAGGACACTTCAAAACCTTCTTTCTTCAGCATGGCCGACAAAACCAGCCGCATGTTCAGTTCATCATCAACGATTAAAATCTTTTTCATAGTTTGCAAATAGTATGCTTTGAAATTTTAATCAAGCCGGATTATCGGATGACTCAACCGGATCTTTTCAGCTGAATCACAACGGTGGTGCCCTGAGACGCAATCGACTGCACGCTGATGCGTCCGTTGTGTTCCCTGATGATCTTCTGACATATGGCCAGTCCCAGACCGACACCCCTTTCCTTGGTTGTGAAAAACGGCTTGAAAATGTCCTTGACGTATTTTTGATCGATTCCCGTACCCGTGTCCCGGATGGTGAGCGCTAAGTCTTCGGCCGTTTCGGATTTCTGGCTGCTGGTGCAAAACGTCAGGGTGCCTCCCTGCGGCATGGCTTCGATCGCGTTTAAAGCGATATTCAGAACGACTTGCAGACACTGCTGTTCGTCAACGGCCGCAAACGGCAGCTTATCTTCCAGGTCTTCAACGATGGTGATGTGCTCCAACAGTTTGTTTGCGGCAATAACGGAAATGGCCCGGCGAATGATGGCGTTAATATCCTGTGTTTTGAGCTGAAGCTGGTAAGGACGCGCGTAATCCAGAAATTTGCTCACCACGGTATTTAATCTGTCCGTTCCTTCCACAATGACATCCAACAGTTCCTTGTGTTCCCCCGTCGACGCCTCCGTTTTCAGGTACTGCGCCGCTCCTTTGATGGACCCCAAAGGATTGCGAATCTCATGGGCGAGAACGGGGGCCATCTCCTCCAGCATCAGGGCTTTTTCTCTCTCCAGCTTTTCGTCAAATTCATAAAGAGACGTAAAAATATCTTTACTGTCGGGATAGAAAACCCCGAAGATTTTTCTGAAAATCATTCGCATCGGCGACAGGGAAATCACGACGAGAAAAGAGGCCATCAGCAATCCGGTCAGGGGGGGATCACCGTTGAAAAACGAAACAGTAAAATAAAAAATGGCGGCGCCGGCAAGAGTGCTGAGCAGGATAACCAGCGACCGGGCCAAAAAGTCATGTAATTCCAAAAGTTGCGGATAGGCAATAATCAGCAAAATAAAATAAAGCAGTGCGGATGATACCATGCCGTTGATTTTCAGCAAGCTGAATCCCCAGAAATTTAATAAATCCAAATAACTCAGAATCAAAGCTACCGGGCAGAAAACCAGCAGGTAACCGAAACGTCTTTTTTCCGTACCTGACGGCAATGTTCCGACATGCCCAAGGAGGGCCAAATAGCAGATCATCAACGAGAACAGCACATAAGCCGCGATGACATTATGAAAACAGGTTTTTTCGGATAACGGCAGAAAAACAAAAACGACGCCGCACAGACTGATAACCGCAAAGAGCGAAAAAAAATTCCGGAGGATAATCGATTGCCCCTTGGTCAGATGATGGAAAAACCGCAGCGCCGCCGGGGCAATGGCCAGGCTGCCCAGATATTTTATTTTCAAGAGAAATTCATAATGGAAAATATTTTCCAGCGTCACGGCGGCCTGTGAAACAAAAACCGCCGCACATAAAGCGGCAAAGGCGGACTGAAGCCTGTTCGTCTTCCCGGTAATCATCAGAGAAACGGCAATGGTGAAACTGGTCGCCACGAGAATAAATGTATCCATAGTTACCTGACAAAGTTTTTTTAAAGATTGTTTTGCTTGATTGAATACATTGTCCGGCCGGCTCCATTCTGAACATCGGCCCGGATCCGGATCGTTTTATTTGTCCGCGGTTTTGCCGAAACCGGCCAGGGATATTCTGAACAGGAATCTGACATCGTCATCCGTATCGCTGAGATCAAATCCCAGACTCCAGCATTGCGTGTGATAAACAAATCCCAGAGAATTTTCTATTTTCCGGGCGTCCTGCAAATCGCGTTTCAGAACAAAGGTGCTGTAGAAATGATCGGTAATGACGGCCTTCACACCCAGGTTGATTTCCTCCACCAGACCTTCCGTATTCCGGTAGGCTACAAGCAGAGCGTCGCCGCGCCAGTCTCTGAGGCTCAGATCATAACTGTTTTGCTTCCATCCGCTGTAAACATTATATTTATCCCTCATCCGGAAAGAAAAATATTTATGAGGGCTGAAATCGAATTCAATGCCCATGTCGGAGAAAGGCCGCCTCTCGGGTGCATTCCGCGCCATATCTCTCCGGGCCTCATCGATATCGTACGCCTGAAACACTTTCAGCCGGAAAAACTCCAGATAGCTTAAGGACCCGCCCTGATCTTTGACCCTCGCCGTCAGTGTGTTGGTCAGCGACCAGGCAACGGCATTCTGTCCGTTCAGCGGATCGCTGGACAACGATGCAAGGGGCATTCCGAATGGCGATAACGCCGGCAGATAATAATCGGGAACATCCTCTGCGGAAATAGAAGGCATATAGGAGTAGATGATTTCCGGTTTGATCTCGTGTCTGATTTTTTCCCAGTGTTTCCCGTTGAGATGGAATACCCGGAAAAGCTGGCTGCCAAAAGACACCGAGGCATTATAAACCGAGCGGTCAGCCGTTTTCTCTTTTAAGCCGTTTTCATCATCATCCCGGCTCCAGAACGTTTCTTTGAACGTAAACTGGGGGATAATTCTGACGTAGTCGGAAAGATTGACCGGCATGGAGAGAGATGGCGACAAATCGGCAAAATGTCCCTTATGACCCTCCTTCTTGTATAAATAATCGTAACGGCCGGCCAGCTCATAATAAAAAGGCGTATGCAGCAAGGGCTGCTTGACGCCGGCAAAAATGATTTCCGGATATCTTTGCAGCGTCTGATCATTATTGACAGCGGCAAAATCGTCAGCCGCATGCATTAATCCCGTCACATTATACTTGGACCATCCTTTATACACGCGGATGGTTGAATCCAGGTAACGCAGCGATTTGTCGCCTTCGAAAGACACATTCCGAAAACGGTCTTCGGACGTGCTGTTAAAATGCTCCCGATAATAATTATAAGACGAAAAATCCCTGAAATACCACTTGTCGGACACCTTTTTCAGGTCCGTTCGGAGATAAAACTGCGAATCGAGCCTCGTCTGATGGTGCAGGAAATAAGACCAGCGTTTGTGCATTCCCTGCCAGTCCCGTCGGAGAGCGTCATCCTCCGTTTCCGTCACCTGCTTGGTATCCTCCAGATAATCGCCGTAAAACGTGCCGAAGGATTTATTGCCGAAGTCATATCTGAATTCCGCCCCTTCTTTAAATCCTCTTTTTTCAATGAAACGTTGATAAAACGTCGCATCCATCCAAGGCGAAACGGCCCAGAAAAAAGGAAGCTCCACGTCGATTCCGTCTTTATCGCGGGAATACGCCAGATAGGGAAGCAGAAAACCGGTTTGCCGCTTGGTTTTAGCCGGAAAAAGAATATACGGGGAATAAAGCAGGGGGAGGCTCCCTACTTTAAAACAGGCGTTTTTCATCAAACCGTAGCCTTCAATGGTCACCTTCATTTCACTGCCGGCGATTTCCCAATCCGGGTTACTGCCGTCACAGGTTGTGGCAGAGGGATTGTCGATAAAATAGGTGTTTTCTCCCGTTTTCTCTATGATATTGCCACGGACACGAAAATGGTTTCTGGCATAGAAAGCGTCAGCATTGAACGCGGCGCCGGTTTTATCTTCAATATTGAACCATAGGCGTTCACCCTTCAGCGTATCCTCTCCGATTTTCAAAAGCGTGTTGCCCTGCGCCCGGGCAACATGATTCTGATTATCCAGTTCCACTTCATCGGCGTATAAGGAAGCGCCGCTGTAAAAGACGGACACCTGGCCCCTGGCACGGTATAAATCGCTGACATGGTCGTAATCCATGGCGTCGGCTTCAATGCTGACAGGGGACTTTTCGTTCGTGTGAACGGATGCCGGGAAATTTTTTTTCTGAATGGAAGGTGATGCTTTTCCCGCCGAGGATTTTTGCTTGCCTGCACAATCCGCGGGAAATGACCACAGGATGATGATCACCGCAACCAGACAAAACGTAAAGACAGGCTCAAGGCAGCCGGAGAAAGAAGCCAGTCCGTTGTGTTTTATCGGCTTGACGTTAATCAGCGTGTTGATGTTCATGAAACTTTCTTGCCCTGTACTTTTTTGCTTTTTTCATTATCACAGAAGACTAATTTAGAAAACGTCTGTTTTACTTCGCCGGCAAGATAAAAAGATCCGGTGGCGCAGATTAGGTCGCGACTCCCGGCCAGAGACAGACCCAGTTCCAGAGCCTGATGAACACTTTGAGAGACAACGGGCATGCGGCCCAATGAGCGTATCGTTTGACTGACCGCGGCAACGGAAGCGGCTCTTTGTGCCTTGAGCGGCGCCAGAATGATCACCCGAGCCAGCGGAACTATTTTCTGAAGCATTTTACGGTAATCCTTGTCCGCCAGAACGCCGAATATAAGAATCAGATGACGAAAGGAAAAATCTTTTTTCAGTGACCGGCACAACGCACCGATGCCCGCGGGATTATGCGCTCCGTCCAGCAGAACCCAGGGGCTTATGTGTAAAACCTCCAGCCGGCCCTCCCAGCGGACATTTTGAAGCCCGGCGCGAACGGCCGTTTCTGAGACGGGAAATCCTTTTCGAGCGCACATTTCAACAGCGGCCAGAGCCAGGGCGGCATTGGCCAACTGATGTTCGCCCCGCAGCGGCACGGTGAGATTTTTTACATCGCTGTACACTCCTTCATACAGCAACGATCCGTTTTTTTGTCTGGCGAGTCTGAAATCGTGATTCAAACGGTACAAGGAAGCACCGCGCTGCAGACAGATATCCTGCAACAATCCTAAGATTTTCTTTTGGGCGACTCCGGTGACGCACAGACCATGAGGCTTGATGATTCCCGCTTTTTCCACGGCTATCGACGTCAGGGTACGACCCAGATAGGCCGTGTGATCAAAAGCAATGTTTGTGATGACCGAAACGAGCGGTCGGCAAACATTGGTCGCATCCAGTCTGCCGCCCAGGCCCACTTCTAAAACGGCAATATCGGCTTTTCGCGTCTTGAAATATTCAAAAGCAACCGCCGTTATAAACTCAAAGTACGTCAACGGCTGAACGACTTTCTTTCTGACGCAGACAATGATTCTGTCGAAATCTTTCCGGGATATTTTCCTTCCGTTAACGGTAATACGTTCCCGGACGTCAATCAGATGCGGCGATGTGTACAGTCCGACGCAATAACCGGCTTTGTGCAGCATGGCCGCGATCATCGCAGCGGTTGATCCTTTGCCGTTGGTTCCGGTAATGGTCACCGCCTTAAATGATTTTTGTGGATGTCCCAAACGCGACAGCACGCTGGTGATCGCCCCGAGACCGAACCGCATTTTATTGATGTTCAAACTGTCCAGGTATTGAGATGTTCTTGAATTTTTCATGGAATGGTCGACGGCCCGGCTAATATCTGTCCTTCCTGAATCTCCGCAAAGCTAGCATACCCTCTCCGGACAGGGAATGAAATAAAATTACCGGTTCTCAGACAACAGACTCTGCCAGGTGTGACGCTCCAGAAAAGAACCGGGGACATTCTGCTCCATTTCGTCATAAAGATTGAAGGGGACGGAAAAAGTCATCAGATGAGACTCGCCCAGTTGTTTGCGAACATAAACCCGTGCAGAAAGGTCGGTAAGACCGACAACGGCACGGGGGTTTTTCAACCCAGCCTCGCGGTAAGGATAAATACCGATGGCCTGGCAACCGGCGGCGTAAGGGATGATGACATTTTCATTGCCTTCACGCCCGTAGTTCGCCAGAACGGTTAAAGCGGACAACTGATCCGGATTCACGAAAAAAATGACGGTCTGCGGCTTTTCGCCGTCCTGATCCACGTCAGACAGCGGTTGAAAAACAACAAACGGTTTGGGGATATCTGTCAGAGGAAGATCCCTGATAAATTTTTCAACAAGCTGAGGATTTTGAACGTAGCGTTCGCCGTTCAGAAAATTATCATGGCTCTCCCTGGTCATGAACGGTTTGACTTTTGCGGCCATTTCCGGTCCGCCCGGACGTCGGGCATTTCCGCTGGAAAGAAAATAACAGAAGCCCTCCTCACCGCCGGGGAAATTTTTGTACTGATTACCGAACCCCAGACCGACGCCGCCGCCGAAACAACCAAATGTTTTCCTGTCGGCAACAGCCGCACGACCTTTGGCGGCGTGAACCGCCAGCCACATGACGCAGCCCCATTTCCCTTCGGCAAACTGCATGGCATCAGCAGGTTTTTCAACGGACCACAACAGCGCTACCGGCTGGTATTTAAGTTTTATCGCTTCGGCAATTCTGCTTTTCATGACCTGCTAGCCTCTAAGAAAACCATGCATCGACGATGAAATCCTGATCGGGCAAAAGACCACTGTGTCTTTTCACCTGAATCGGGATTTTCATAACAAACCGCTGATCTCCGGGCAACATTAATCCGGGATGACTTTGAAAACCTCATCGCCGGGCCGGACACGATCGGAAACTTTGATGCCGATAAAATCACCGGCTACCGCTTTTGGGACCGATTGATTGTCCACCTCCATCGACTCAATCACATCGGTAAAATCGGTGGTGTGTCCGGAAAATTTCAGGCTGTCGCCGACGGCAATCTCGCCATCGGTTATCTTTACCGCGGCCACTGAAGGTTTTGAGAAAAACTTCATTACTTCGCCGATCTTCTTTTCTGCCATAACGAAACCTCCATTGTTAGTTTATCTGAAAGCATATACCCGTACCGGACAATCGATGATATCGAGTACTGCTTCGTTTCCTGTTTTGAGCGCCTGCGTCTGCTGGATCATACTCAACGATCCCGGTCTGCCTAATGCAAGCGGCAGTGTCATCACGGTAAGCTCACCGCCGTTAAATCCCATTACCCGCCTCATCTGCTTTGCAGCGGTTATCGTTTCAATTCGGCGTTCACAATACTGCTTTTATTATCAAAAAACAACCACAAAAAAAGGCGGGGGACAACCCGCCGCCTTTTTGATGGTTTATTCATGGAAAATCTTACTCTGCTTTTTCCTTCGCTTTCGCTCTGGATCTGGCTTTGGGTTTTGCTTTCTCTTTTTTCTTCTCGTCATTAATAAATTCTAGAATGGAAACCGGAGCATTGTCGCCATAGCGGTAGCCGGCTTTAACTATTCGTGTATATCCGCCGGCGCGATTGCGATAGCGTTCCGTCATTTCACCGAAAAGCTTACCGACGGTTTCCTTGTCCCGGATCACCGCCAGTGCCTGACGGCGTGCATGCAGACTGCCTTTTTTACCCAAGGTGATCATTTTCTCCGCCAGCTTTCTCAATTCTTTTGCTTTGGCATCTGTCGTGCGGATGCGTTCATGTTTAATGACAGAAGTCACCATATTGCGAAGCATCGCTTCCTTATGGCTGGACGTCCTGCCCAGTTTTCTGCCCGCTTTACCGTGATACATTGCTGATTTACCTCTTTCCTTTTATAATAAATACAACGTGATTTTTGATATTGACCGCCAATGCTAATTTTTCGAACCGATATCCATTCCGAACGTAAGATCATATTCTGCGAGAATATCTTTGATCTCGCTCAATGATTTTCTGCCGAAATTCTTGGTTTTAAGCATTTCCGCTTCTGTTTTCTTCACCAGTTCTCCGATCGTGTTGATTCCGGCATTTTTCAGACAATTGGCCGATCGGACGGACAGTTCCAGATCTTCCACGGACCGTGATAGAATTTTGTTGATGTTGTCCGGTTCATCCTGTTTTTCCGGGAGAATTTCCTCTTCGACTTCTTCAAAATTAATAAAAACATCCAGTTGCTGTTTGAGTATTTTTGCCGAATAAGCGATGGCGTCTTCCGGTTTAACGCTGCCGTCCGTCCAAACTTCCAAGGTCAGTTTGTCGTAATCAGCAATCTGACCGACACGGGCGTAGGAAACGACGTAATTCACTTTTTTAATGGGTGAGAAAACAGCGTCTATATTGATGGTTCCCTTGGGCTGATCCGGATCCAGTTCCTTTTTCGCCGGGACGTATCCCTTGCCCATTTTTACCATCATTTTCGCTTTGAAAGAACCGCTGGAAAGCGTGGCGATGTGATGCTCAGGATTCAGGATTTCCACTGTGCCGTCCGTCATAATGTCCGCAGCAGTCACTTCGCCTGCGCGGCTGACATCGATGCTCACTTCCTTGATATTGGCCTGCCCCAGTTTAAAGCGCACACCTTTCAGGTTTAAAATAATATCCGTGACATCTTCTTTAACACCGGAGATTGTCGAAAATTCGTGCAAAACCCCTTCAATTTTCGCTGATACAATGGCAGAGCCCTGTATGGAAGAAAGCAGTACCCTTCTCAGGGCATTGCCCAACGTGATACCAAATCCTCTTTCCAGAGGCTGAATGGTAAACTCTCCATAGAAATTCGTATGTGTCGCTTCATCAACATCAATACGCTTGGGACGAATCAAACTTGACCAGTTCCTTTGCATAATTAAACCCATCCTTATAGTAGCTGGTTTATGAAAATAGTTTTTTTACTTCGAATAAAGCTCGACAATAAGCTGTTCCTGTATCGGCATGGTTAAATCTTCCCGCACCGGCAGTGTTTTAATCTTGGCATTGAAATTGTCTTTATCCAATTCCAGCCATTGCGGAACACCTCGCCTGACAACCGTTTCAAGGGCTCCCATGATGCGGGTCACCTTGCGACTGTTTTCCTTTACAGAAACTTCATCCCCGGCCTTGAGCAGATAAGACGGGATGTTAACCGGTTTGCCGTTGACCAGAAAATGGCCGTGGCTGATCAACTGCCGGGATTCAATTCTGGAATTGGCAAATCCCATGCGGAAAACCATGTTGTCCATTCTTCTTTCCAGCAGTATCAGCAAATTGGTGCCTGTAATACCCTTTTGCTTATCGGCCTTTTCGAAATAACTTCTGAATTGTTTTTCCAAAAGCCCGTACATTCTCTTGAGTTTTTGTTTTTCCCGCAACTGGACCCCATAATCAGAACGCTGTTTTTTATGCATCTGACCATGATCTCCCGGAACATAATCTCTTCGTTCAAAGGAACATTTTTCCGAGTAACACCGGTCACCCTTTGAAAAAAGTTTTAATCCTTCGCGGCGACACAACCTGCATGAGGAATCCGTATATCTTGCCAAAAATTGCCTCCCTATATTTCCTTGAAATTAATATTGTTCGTTAATCGTTACACCCGGCGACGTTTCGGCGGCCGGCATCCGTTATGCGGCACGGGCGTCACATCGCGAATCAACGTTATCGTCAGACCGGCGATCTGCAGCGAGCGCAGTGCCGATTCTCTGCCGGCGCCGGGACCTTTGATATAAACCTGAACTTTTCGCATGCCCTGTTCTTTGGCTTTGCGCACCACATCTTCCGCAGCCATCTGAGCGGCAAAAGGCGTGCTCTTGCGCGATCCTTTGAATCCCTGCAATCCGGATGACGACCATGCGATCACGTTACCACTCATATCGGTTATGGTGACAATGGTATTGTTAAACGTCGACTGAATATGGGCAATCCCGTCGGTGATGTTCTTTTTTTCTTTTTTCTTGCCGGTTTTTCTGACTGCCTTAGCCATTCTACCTCCACTTGGAAATCATAAATTTACTTTTTCTTGCCCGCAATGGCGCGCCGCGGACCTTTTCGGGTACGTCCGTTGGTATGCGTTCTCTGGCCCCGGACGGGAAGCCCCTTGCGGTGTCTCAACCCACGATAAGTTCCGACATCCATCAGACGTTTGATTGACATGGATATATCCCGGCGCAGATCGCCTTCCACTTTGCCTTCTTTATCGATGATGCCTCTGATCGCCGATATTTCGGAATCGGCAAGATCATCTGTCCGTGTGTCCGGGCTCACCCCGGCATCTTTCAGGATTTGCTTTGCTCTGGTCTTGCCAATGCCATAAATATACGTTAAAGCAATTTCCATTCTTTTATTTTTCGGTAAATCAACACCTGAAATTCGTGCCACCTAAAACCTCCTGAATATAAAAAAACTAACCCTGACGTTGTTTATGCTTGGGATTTTCGCAAATCACCCGCAAAACACCTTTGCGTTTGACAATTTTGCATTTTTCGCATATTTTTTTAACCGATGATCTAACCTTCACGATTTAAACTCCTCATTTTTACTTCGTCCTGTAAGTAATCCGGCCCCGGGTCAAATCATACGGTGAAAGTTCCACCGTCACCTTGTCGCCCGGCAGGATCTTGATAAAATGCATGCGCATCTTTCCGGAAATGTGCGCAAGAACCTTGTGTCCGTTGTCCAGTTCCACCCGGAACATGGCATTGGGCAGGGGTTCAATCACTCTTCCTTCGACTTCAATTGCTTCCTCTTTGGCCATAATTCCTTTTGTATTCCAAAGCTAATAATTCAGCCGGCTCAATATGTCGGGACCATGCTCTGTGATCGCAATAGAGTGCTCAAAGTGAGCCGACAAACTTCCGTCTTTTGTGACCACCGTCCAGCCGTCCGGCAACACCTGAACCTTGTATTTTCCCTCATTCACCATCGGCTCAATGGCCAGGATCATTCCCTTCTTCAGTTCGATCCCGCGCCCCTTCTGGCCAAAATTGGGAATCTGCGGCTCCTCATGAAGATCCTTGCCGATGCCGTGACCGACAAAGTCGCGGACCACCGAATATCCGGCTTCCTCCACCACAGATTGCACAGCAGCGGATATATCTCCCAGCCTGTTGCCTTCTCTGGCCTGTGCGATGCCGGCGTATAAGCTCTGCTCGGTAACCTGCATGAGCCTTAAGGCTTTTGCCGTAACCTTTCCCACCGGCAGGGTTACGGTTGCGTCACCGAAAAATCCCTGATAAAAAACGCCAAAATCAAGCCCGACAATATCTCCTTCCTCCAAAACCCGCTCGGAAGGCATTCCGTGAACGACCACTTCATTGATCGATACGCATAAAGAGTGAGGATAACCATGATAGCCTTTAAATGCCGGCCGGGCTCCTCTTTTTTCCGCGATCTCCTCGGCAAATTTATCCAGGTCTTTGGTCTTAACACCCGGCTTCACCTTTTCTCTCAGTCTGCTTAAAACCTCGGCAACAATTCGGTTACTGGCTCTTGCCCTTTCAATTTCTTCCGGAAGCTTCAGAATGACCATTATATTCTTCCGTTATCTCCTTCGGGCAATATGGCCCTTCTTCATGAATCCCTCGTATTGCCGTGTCAGAAGATGCGACTCGATCTGGCTGGCCGTATCCATCGCCACCCCGACAACAATCAACAAGGCCGTTCCCCCAAAATAAAAAGGAACGTTTAACTGGGCAATCAGAACGCTGGGCAGCACGCAGATGATGGAAACGTAAATCGCCCCGCTGAAAGTCAGTTTTTCCAGTACGTTTTCAATATATTCCGCGGTTTTCTTTCCCGGTCTGATGCCCGGTACGTAACCGCCGTATTTTTTCATATTCTCCGCAACGTCGTCCGGTTTGAACGTAACCGCCGTATAAAAAAAGCAGAAAAAGAAGATAAACGCCACATAAAGCACTTCGTACGCCAGTCTTCCCGGCACCAAATAGGCGGCGATATCCTTCATCCAGGTCTGCGGAGCAAAATTGGCTATCGTTGCCGGAAACATGATCACCGACGAAGCAAAAATCGGCGGGATTACTCCGGACGTATTCACTTTCAGAGGCAGATGGGTTGTCTGCCCGCCATACATTTTCCGGCCAACGACTCTTTTTGCATATTGAACCGGAATTCGGCGCTGACCGCCTTCCACAAAAACAATCGCCCCTACCACCGCGATCATCAAAACGGTGATTAAGAGAATAACCAGTACGCCCAGTTCACCGGCAGTGGCCAGCCTGAAGGTATTGCCGATTGCCGCCGGAATCCGGCAAACGATACCGGCAAAAATGATCAGCGATATACCGTTGCCAATGCCCTTTTCAGTGATGACTTCACCCAGCCACATAATAAACGCCGTACCGGAGGTCAGCGTAATCATTGTCATCAGCACAAAACCGATACCCGGATTCAAAACAATCGGAGCTCCCGATGGCCCGGCCATCTGCTGCAGACCAAAAGCAATCCCGAACCCCTGAATCATACTTAAAAGAACCGTCCCGTAACGGGTATATTGCGTTATCTTGCGGCGGCCCGATTCACCTTCTTTGGACAGTCGCTCCAAATGCGGAACCGCAATCGTCAGCAACTGCAGAATAATCGAAGAACTGATGTAGGGCATAATGCCCAGAGCAAAAATAGAAAAATTGCTGAACGCTCCGCCTGCAAACATATCCATCAGACCGAACAACGATCCTTTGGCATGTTCAAAATAAGCCAGTAACGCTACATTATCAATTCCCGGAGTGGGAATATAAACGCCGATTCGATAAACACCCAAAAGAAGAATCGTGAATAAAATCCTTCTTTGCAACTCCGGAATCTTGGATACACTGCCCAGCCCTTCTAACAAATCAAATTACCTCTTCCACCGAACCGCCCGCAGCGATGATTTTATCTTTTGCGGCCGGGCTGATTCGGGCAATTTTTAATGTCACAGGAAAATCAATGTCTCCCTTGGCCAGAATTTTGATATGGGCGCCTTCTGTTTTAATCAGGCCGCTTTGCAGAAGAGCCGCCTCGTCAATCACCGCACCTTTGGAGAATTTTCTGCACAAATCCAAAATATTGACGGCAATATATTCTTTTCTGAAAGGATTGCGGAACCCTCGTTTGGGAAGACGACGCGCCATCGGCATCTGGCCGCCTTCAAAACCAACCCTTACCTTTCCGCCGGAACGAGCCTTTTGTCCCTTATGGCCTTTGCCGGATGTTCCACCGTGACCGGATGCATTTCCCCGCCCCACGCGTTTGCGTTTTTTTGTCGCGCCGGCAGGAGCCTTCAACGAACCCAAATCCATATTCTACTCCTTTGACTCTTCCACGGAAACTAAATGCGTAACCTTATTGATCATCCCGCGAATCTGCGGTGTATCCTCCAAGGTTACGGTTTTATTTAATTTGGTCAGCCCCATGCCCTTTAAAATTTTTCTCTGCTTTTCGGGTCGGCCGATTACACTTTTCACTTTTGTTATTTTTAACATTTTACCCACGATACGCTACCTCACCGTATAATTGACAGAGCTATTTGCCTCTCTGTGCGGCAATTTCTTCAGGGTTTTTCAACTGACAAAGGCCTTCGAAAGTGGCTTTTACCAAGTTATGCGGATTATGAGATCCCAGGCATTTGGTCAAAACATTGTGCACACCGGCAACTTCCAGCACGGCCCGCACAGCGCCGCCGGCAATCAATCCGGTTCCTTCAGATGCCGGCTTCAGCAAAACCTTCCCCGCACCATAGCGGCCGATGACTTCAAAAGGGATGGTTCTGTCCACAACGGCCACCCTGACCATATTTTTCTTGGCCATATCCATGCCCTTGCGAATCGCTTCAGGCACTTCATGAGCTTTTCCCAATCCGGTCCCAATCATTCCTTTGCCGTCCCCGACAACAACAATGGCGCTGAAACGGAAACGCCTTCCGCCCTTAACCACTTTTGCCGTTCTGTTAATGGCGACAACCCGGTCAAGGAGCTCCATGTCTTTCATTTCTTTTTCTTTCTTGTCCAAAGATTCTTTCCTTTATTCGCTTGATTGATTAATAAATTAAAATTTCAGACCGCTTTCCCTGGCGGCTTCGGCCAATGCCTTGACGCGCCCATGATAGAGAAATCTTCCCCGATCAAAAACCACCTTCTCAATGCCTTTAGCTTTTAAACGTTCGGCAATGAGTTTGCCCACTTCTTTGGCCACATCCACCTTCTTTTTGCCTTTCAGCCTGCTTTCCAGTTCCTTGCAGAGCGTCGAGGCCGTTGCCAACGTGTCTGCCGTTACATCATTAACGGCCTGCACATAAATATGCCTGTCACTCCGGAATACGGAAAGACGGGGTCTCTCCTGAGTTCCTTTAATCTTTGATCTTGTTCTTTTTTCTCTTTTTTCTCTGATCTTTAATGTCTTTTTCGAAGCCAATTTCCTACCTCTTTACGGCAATATAATTTTTTTACCAATTAAGCACCGGCAGACTTACCGGCTTTGCGTTTGATATACTCATTCGCATATTTAATGCCCTTGCCTTTGTACGGTTCCGGTTTTCTCAAAGCCCTGATTTCCGCCGCAACCCTGCCGACCAGCTCTTTATCAATACCGGAAACGACGATATTGACCTGTTTATCAATTTTGATATCTATTCCCTTGGGAATATCGTACTGAACCGGAGACGAGAAACCTAAAATAAATTTCAAACTTTTATCGTTTGCTTCAGCGCGATAACCGACTCCAGATATTTCCAGCCGCTTTTCAAACCCGGTGGTAACCCCCTTGATCATGTTATCAATCAACGTTCTGGTCAAACCGTGGTAGGAACGGGTCGTCAGAGCTTCCGATTTTCTTTCAACCGACAGTGTGCCGTCGCTGATTTTGATGGCAATTCCTTCCGGCATTCTGGAAGAAAGCGCCCCTTTGGGCCCCTCGACCTTTACCGTATCAGCACTCTGGCTGATTTTAACATTCTTGGGAATACTTACTGGTTTTTTACCTATTCTCGACATGAACCACAGCTCCTGCTAATATCTTGATGTTCAAATTACCAAACGTTGCAGAGGATTTCCCCGCCGACATTCAATTCTCTGGCTTCCGCGTCGGTGATAACCCCCCGGGACGTCGAAAGAATGGAAATTCCCAACCCGTTGAGAACCTTGGGAATATTGTCCGCAGGCACATAAATTCTGCGTCCCGGTTTGCTGACTCTTTTAATATTCGTAATCACTGTACGCTTGGCATCGGGATATTTAAGAATTATTTCCAGCATCTGCCGGCCTTTTTCATCTTTGACCTTTTCGTAATTCGTGATGTAACCTGTTTTTTTCAATACACCGGCCACATTCACATTCACCTGAGACATGCTGACACGCACGGTCTTGAACCGCGCCTTATTGGCGTTTCTTATTCTGGTCAGCATATCGGCAATAGGATCCGTCATCCCCATGCTTTTTTTCTCCTTAAGCTAAAGTTACCAACTGGATTTAATAACCCCGGGGAGTTCTCCCTGCAGGGAAAGTTTACGCAAACAAATTCTGCACATATCAAATTTTCTGTAATACGCCCGCGGCCTTCCGCAAAGAGGGCATCGATTGTATTCTCTGACTGAAAATTTCTTCTCTCGCTTCGCTTTCGCGATCAATGACTTTTTAGCCACGCAAAATTCCTCCGGAGCTTCACAATTTACTGTTTAAAAGGAACGCCCATCATTTTCAGCAAAAACCTGGCTTCCTCGTCGGTTTTCGCCGTCGTCACGATGGTGATATTCATTCCTTTGTTTTTCTCGATTTTATCATAGTCAATTTCGGGGAAAATAATCTGTTCCTGCAGGCCAATGGAAAAATTTCCCCTGCCGTCAAACGCATGGGGTGATATGCCGCGGAAATCCCGAACCTTTGGCAAAGCAGCGTTCACCAGACGATCGAAGAATTCATACATGATCTTTTTTCGAAGCGTAACGGAACAGCCGACCGGCATGCCTTGCCTGAGCTTGAAGGTCGCAATGGATTTCTTCGCTTTGTTGACAATCGGTTTCTGGCCGGTTATGGCCGCCAGTTCCTGTACGGCACCGTCAATAATCTTGACGTTCTGAATAGCTTCGCCCAACCCCATGTTAATGACGATTTTCTCCATCTTGGGCACCTGCATAGGATTCTTGTACTTGAATTCCTTCACCAGCGCAGGCGCTACGGTCTTTGAATAATATTCTTTTAATCTTGCCATTTTATTTAACCCACATTAAATTACGTCTTTGCATTTACTGCAGATACGAACTTTCTTTCCATCTTCAAGTTTTTTACTTTGGACTCTGACGGGCTTATTGCATTTATTGCAAAACAATCCGACATTGGATACGTGAATGGATCCTTCTTTTTCCACGATACCGCCTTTGGAGCGCTGGTCCGGTCTTTTATGTTTCTTGATGACGTTCACTTTCTCGACCACGATCCTGTCTTTCTCGGGAATGACGGCCAGAACTTTTCCCGTCTTCCCTTTATCTTTACCGGCAAGGACCTTAACCGTATCCCCTTTTTTAAATTTGTTTAAACTCATTTTTCCCCTCTGCAAAACATTTTTACAAAACTTCAGGAGCTAGAGATATAATTTTCATAAATTGTCTGGCTCGCAATTCTCGGGCGACAGGTCCAAAAATGCGCGTCCCGACGGGTTCCATCTGATTGGAGATTAAAACCGCCGAATTATCATCGAATTTCAAATAAGAGCCGTCCGGTCTTCTCACTTCCTTAACCGTGCGGACAATAACGGCCTTGATCACATCACCTTTTTTCACTTTGGAATTGGGAATCGCTTCCTTGACGGAAACCACAATCACGTCTCCCAAACTCGCATACCGCCGTTTCGATCCTCCCAGCACCTTGATACAGGCAACTTTCTTGGCGCCGGAATTATCCGCAACATTTAATATGGTCTGCATCTGAATCATATAAAAATCCTCATCAAACTGACTTATTCCATCAGGTCAAACAATCTATTTGGCTTTCTCCAAAATTTCCAGCATTCGCCAGCGTTTTTCTCTGCTCAACGGCCTGGACTCAATAATTAAAACCGTATCTCCGATTTTGCTCTGGTTGCGCTCGTCATGCGCCTTGTACTTGACATGTTTACGTACATACTTGTGAAAAACAGGATGCTTTACAAAACGTTCCGCTCTCACCACAATTGTTTTATCCATTTTATTGCTGACGACCACGCCCTTAATGGTGCGATTAAATCCTCTTTGATCCACGTTAACTCGCTGCCTCCTTTTCTTTCAACACCGTGTTGACACGGGCAATATCCTTCCGGATTTTGCTCAGCATGACGGTTGATTCCAATTGCCCCGATGCATGCCGGATCTTCAACCGAAAAAGTTCTTCAATCAATTCAGCGATTTTTTGTTTGAGCCCGTTTGAGTCAAGAGCTCTTATTTCCTTAATTTTCATCAACTATATCCCTCGATAAAAATTTTGTTGCGATGGATAATTTATGGGCTGCCAGCCGAAAAGCCTCGCGGGCCACATCTTTCGAAACGCCTTCCATTTCATAGAGAACGGAACCGGGTTTCACGACGGCCACCCATCCTTCCGGGGCGCCTTTCCCCTTGCCCATACGGGTTTCAGCGGGCTTTTTTGTTACGGACTTATGAGGAAATACTCTGATCCAGATTCTGCCGCCACGTTTGACGTGACGAGTCATGGCAACACGAGCAGCCTCAATTTGACGGGACGTAATCCAACCGCACTCCGCCGCCTGCAATCCGTATTCGCCAAAAGCGATGGAACTGCCCCTTGTCGCCTTGCCGCCCATCCGGCCTTTCTGCAACTTTCTGTATTTTACCCTTTTCGGCATTAACATAAAAACAAACTCCCGTTGTTTCTGACAACATCCAACCCTGTCCGCACAAACCGTTCAGCGCCCAGGATGGACATCAATTTATTTTTCATTCTTCGTCGGTAAAACTTCTCCGTGGAAAATAAAAACTTTTACGCCGATCAATCCGTAAGCCGTTTTGGCTTCCGTAAATCCGTAATCAATATCCGCCCGCAGCGTATGCAGCGGCACCCGGCCTTCGCGGTACCATTCCGATCGCGACATTTCCGCGCCGCCCAGTCTTCCCGAACAGGCGATTTTGATGCCCTTGGCGCCAAACTTCAGGGCATACCCGACGCACTTCTTCATTGCCCGGCGGAAAGCAACCCTTTTCTCCAGTTGCATGGCCACGTTTTCCGCCACCAGTTGCGCATCGACTTCCGGCTTGCGGACTTCGAGAATATTAATGATAATTTCCGACTGCGAAAATCTTTCAATTTCTGATTTGAGCTTCTCGATCTCCGATCCTTTTTTCCCAATGATCACTCCGGGTCGCGCCGAGTAAATATTGACTTTCGCTTTGTTGGCTGCTCTCTCAATTTCAATTTTGGATAGACCCGCATGATACAGTTTCTTTTTCAGATATTTTCTGATCTGCAGATCTTCATGCAGCACGTCGCTGTATTTTTTATCGGTATACCAGACCGATTGCCATTTTTTGATGTAGCCCAACCGTAATCCTACCGGATTAACCTTCTGCCCCAAGCTGAACCTCCTTAAATTTCGTCCAAAATAACGGTAATATGTGAACTTCGTTTCTTGATGCCTGCCGCTCTTCCCTGCGCTCTGGCGCGCCAGCGTTTCAAGGCGGGCCCTTGATCGACATAAATTTCTTTGACGTAAAGAATATTTTCATCAATATTGGGATTCTGGGCAGCATTGGCCACAGCTGATTTCAGCACGTTGGCCACGACACCTGCCGCATATTTCCTGGTGTAGAGAAGAATGTTACGCGCTTCCTGAACGTTTTTCCCCCGGATCAAATCCGCCACAAGCCGAACTTTCTGCGGCGACATTCTCATATATTTTGCAACAGCCTTTGCTTCCATATTTATCAACTCCAAGCTTTACCGCTTTATCTCCCGAAAATACTAGCTGACTTTGGTTTTCCGATCACCGGAATGAGAAAAGAAAACCCTGGTCGGTGCAAACTCTCCGAGTTTATGCCCCACCATATTCTCCGTGACATAAACCGGGATGAATTTTTTTCCATTATGTACGGCAAAAGTATAACCGATCAGTTCCGGTGTAATAGTGGAACGCCGCGACCAAGTCTTGATGACATTCTTGGTTCCTTCGGCCTCCATTTTTCTGATTTTAGCCAGTAACTTTTCTTCAATATACGGACCTTTTTTGATCGAACGCGCCACGCTTATTTACCTCGTCTCTTAATAATATACTTATCGGTTCTCTTGTTCTTTCTGGTCTTATGGCCTTTTGTGGGAATACCCCAGGGCGTGCACGGATGACGCCCGCCGGAGGATTTGCCTTCGCCGCCGCCCATCGGATGATCCACCGGATTCATGACCACGCCGCGCACATGAGGTTTTTTACCCAGCCAGCGTGTCCTTCCGGCTTTGCCGATGCTGATGTTTTCATGTTCGTTATTCCCGACCTGTCCGATGGTCGCCATACATTCAATAAAGATTTTCCGGACTTCACCGGACGGCAGTCGTACCTGAGCGTAACTTCCCTCTTTGGCCATCAGCTGTCCATAGGCCCCTGCAGATCTGATCAGTTGGCCACCCCGTCCGACTTTCAATTCCACGTTATGAATCAAGGACCCCAGCGGAATATACTTCAAGGGCACGGCGTTGCCCGGTTTGATATCCGCTTTTTCACCGCTGTACAGGACATCGCCGACGTTGACCTGCGCGGGTGCGACAATGTATCTTTTTTCACCGTCACGATAATTGAGCAGGGCGATTCGAGCCGTTCTGTTTGGATCATATTCGATCGAAGCCACCTTGGCCGGAATGTCGGCTTTATTGCGGCAAAAATCAATCACCCGGTATTTCCGTTTGTGACCGCCGCCGATATGCCGGGCTGTGACTCTTCCGTAACTGTTACGGCCGCCTTTCTTCTTCAAAGGTTTTAAAAGCCTTTTCACCGGCTCCGTAGAGGTAATTTCGGCAAAATCGGAAACGCTCTGAAATCGTCTACCCGGTGATGTCGGTTTATACTTTATAATTGCCATCCGTCTAATCCTTCAATGCATTCTTTCTTATACGCCTTCAGCAAATTCAATGCTGTTGCCGGCGGCTAATGTCACTACGGCCTTTTTCCAGGAGCTCTTTTGACCGACTGTCCTTCCCATTCTCTTCTTTTTTCCCAGAACATGCATCACGCGCACATCCATTACTTTGACCTTGAAAAGCTTTTCAACCGCATCGGCAATTTCCACTTTGTTGGCTTTGCGATCTACTTCAAAAAAGTATTTATTGGATGCATCGCGCGCCATGGTGCTTTTTTCGGTAACCAATATTCTCTTCACGACTTTGCTTCTGTCCATTATACCAGCAATGCCCCCTCAATCTTTTTTACGGAGGGTTCAAGCAGAATCAAGTGTTCATGATTCAACACATCATAAACATTAATACCCTCTGATCTGATCATCTTGACATTTTTAATATTTCGGGAAGATTTCATCAAAATCTCATTGTTATCATCCAGCACAAATAACGCTTTTTTGAGATCGAAAAGATCGACGACTTTCTGAAATCCGCGCGCGCTGATCTTCTCCATCGGGAAATCTTTCAGGATGATCATTTTATTTTCTTTGAATTTCAGGCTCAACGCCGAGATCAGTGCTTTCTTGCGAATTTTTTTGGGAACGCTGAAGGAATAATCCCGCGGATGCGGCCCGAAAACGGTTCCGCCTGTTCTCCAGACGGGCGACCGGGACGATCCTGCCCTTGCACGGCCGGTTCCTTTCTGGCGAAACGGCTTTTTACCGCCGCCGCTCACGTCACTCCTGGTTTTCGTCGAGGCCGTACCGGAGCGTCGTGAGGCCAACTGCATTTTGACGACGTCGTATATTACCGCCTCATTGACGTCGGCCCCGAAGACGGCATCATTCAAATCCACCTCGGCAACTTTCTTTTTTTCGATATTTAAAACATCTGCAACTGCCATGTGCGTAACTCCAGCCTTAGCGTAATCGCTATTTTTTCTTTGCCTTTGTAATCAGTAAAAAACTGTTTCTACTTCCCGGAACGGACCCCTCCAGCAAAAGCAGATTCCTTTCGGAACGAACCTGCCATACCTTGAGATTCTGAACGGTTTTACGGACATTCCCCATGTGTCCCCCCATCTTGGTTCCTTTGAAAACACGGGAGGGATCAGCACTGGCACCAATCGAGCCTGGTGCACGATGAAACATGGATCCATGCGTTGCCCTGCCGCCACCGAAACCGTGTCTTTTCACAACTCCCTGAAAACCTTTCCCCTTTGATGTTCCGACAACGTCGACATAATCCCCCATGGCAAATATGTCCGCAGAAATTTCCTGCCCCACTTCGTACGTTTCGGAATGCGCCGGGAACTCTCTGACAAAACGGAAAAATCCCTTGTTGGCCTTATTAAAATGACCTTGCATCGGCCTGGTCACATTTTTCTGTTTCACACGGCCGTAACCCAATTGGACGGCATCATAGCCATCCTTGTCTTTGGTCTTCACCTGTAAAACCACAGAGGGTTCCACCTCGATGGCGGTTACACCGACGGCAGATCCGTCATCCGCAAATACTTGGGTCATTCCCAGTTTTTTACCAATAATTCCCTTGCTCATCTGACATTCCAATTTTTAAGTAATAATATATTCCATTTGAAAGACGGCATTACCCTATGCCATTTTTCATCATTTTAAAAAAGCACGCCTACGCTTTTATTTCCACATCCACCCCGGCTGAAAGATCCAGTTTCATTAAAGCGTCAACGGTGGCTTGAGTAGGCCCGACGATATCAACCAATCTTTTGTGGGTTCTGATTTCAAACTGCTCGCGAGATTTTTTGTCCACATGAGGTGAGCGATTCACGCAGTACTTATTGATTTCCGTAGGAATAGGAATAGGACCGGCGACACGTGCGCCGGTCTTTTTCGCCGTTTCCACAATTTCCTCGACGGAACGATCCAACAGTTTATAATCGTAAGCTTTAAGCCGAATTCTAATCTTTTGTTCTTTCATGGGTTAGCTAACCTATTTTCTATGCAATAACCTTGCTTACGACTCCGGCGCCTACGGTTCTGCCGCCTTCACGAATAGCGAATCTCAGCTGTTCTTCCATTGCAATGGGGGTAATTAATTCAATTGACATTTTGACGTTGTCGCCGGGCATCACCATTTCCACGCCCTCGGGAAGCGTTGCAACACCCGTCACGTCCGTCGTCCGGAAGTAGAACTGGGGACGATAACCGGAGAAGAACGGGGTATGACGACCGCCTTCTTCCTTGGTCAGAACATAGACAGCCGCTTCAAATTTGGTATGCGGTGTAATGGAGGCGGGCTTGGCGACAACCTGTCCTCGTTCAACTTCTTCCCGCTTGATTCCGCGGAGCAACAAGCCGACGTCGTCACCGGCACGACCTTCATCCAGCGTTTTGCGAAACATTTCCACACCGGTCACAACCGTTTTAATGGTCTCTCTGATTCCGATGATTTCCACTTCTTCACCGACCTTGACAATACCGCGGTCTACTCTTCCGGTCACAACCGTACCGCGGCCGGAAATGGTGAAAACGTCACCGACCGGCATCAGAAACGGTTTGTCCGTATCGCGCTTCGGTTCCGGTACATAATTATCCACGGCATCCATCAGTTCCGCAATGCATTTCACATCAGGGGAATTGATATCGTCGGCCTCCAAGGCTTTCAGTGCCGAACCGCGAATGATAGGAATATTGTCACCGGGAAATTCATACTGGGTCAAAAGTTCACGCAATTCAAGTTCGACAAGGTCCAACAGCTCGGGATCATCAACCAGATCCACTTTATTCAGAAAAACGACAATGTAAGGAACCTGCACCTGGCGAGCAAGGAGGATATGCTCGCGTGTCTGAGGCATCGGACCATCGGAAGCCGCCACTACCAGAATGGTCCCATCCATATGGGCGGCGCCGGAAATCATATTTTTGATATAGTCGGCATGGCCGGGGCAATCCACATGAGCGTAATGTCTTTTTTCCGTCTCATATTCCACGTGGGAAATATTGATGGTAACGCCGCGTTCCTTTTCTTCCGGAGCATTATCGATGGAATCAAAAGCTCTGAATTCTGCAAAACCCTTTTTTGCCAGATATTTGGTAATCGCGGCCGTCAATGTGGTTTTACCATGATCCACGTGACCGATCGTTCCTATATTTAAATGCGGCTTAGTCCTTTCAAATTTTTTCTTTGCCATTTCACCTTTCCTCCTTAACTTTGAATGGTTGGTTTCCTTATCGTTAAAATTATGATTTAAAATTTATAATGAGCAAAGGCTTTGTTCGCCTCGGCCATTTTATGCACAGCTTCCTTCTTCTTAATCGCTCCCCCGCGGTTGTTGGCGGCATCGATCAATTCCGAAGCCAGTTTTTCCCGCATGGTTTTTTCCGTACGTTCCTGGGCATTGGATATCAACCAGCGAATCGCCAGCGCGGTGCGTCTTGCCGGAACAACTTCCGTCGGCACCTGATAGGTAGAACCGCCGACACGCCTGGATTTGACTTCGATCACCGGTTTCACATTGTTGACAGCCTTTTCAAAAAAATCCACCGGTTGTTCCTTGACCCGCTTTTCAATAATATCAAAAGCGCCGTAGAGAATGCTTTCTGCAACGCTCTTCTTACCTCTTTTCAACAGCGAATTAATAAATTTTGCGACCAGTTTATTATTAAACTTGGGATCGGGCAAAATATCTCTCTTTTCAACTTCCCGTCTTCTCGGCATTGAATCCTCTCCGTTTAACTTGGCTTTTTAGCACCGTACTTCGATCGACCCTGTTTGCGATCCTGAACGCCGACCGTGTCCAGAGTTCCTCTGATGACATGATACCGGACACCGGGCAGATCCTTGACCCTTCCCCCGCGGACCAGAACCACTGAATGCTCCTGCAGATTATGACCGATACCCGGAATGTATGACGTAACTTCATAACCGCTGGTCAATCGCACTCTGGCCACTTTCCTTAAAGCCGAATTCGGCTTCTTCGGTGTCGTTGTATACACTCTAACACAAACACCGCGACGTTGCGGCGAACCCGCCAGCGCGGGTGAATTTGTTTTTCTCTTAATCTTTGCTCTGCCCTTGCGAACCAGTTGACTAATTGTCGGCATTTTCCTCCTAAAACAAATCGCTGCTCTTCAATGTATTATAACCGGCAGCGAACCGGTGGTACGTACCAGTTCAAATTACTAATGTCAAGCATTTTCTGCCGATATTTTAATTTATTCTGCCGCCGTCTCGGCATTCTCATTTTCCAGCGCAATTCCCAACTTCCGGTACATGACCAAACCGGTTCCGGCGGTAATCAACCGGCCCATAATGACGTTTTCCTTAAGCCCCCTTAAATAATCCGTTTTACCGGAAAGGGCGGCTTCCGTCAGGACCTTTGTGGTCTCCTGGAAGGACGCTGCCGAAATAAAGCTCTGGGTGGAAAGCGATGCTTTGGTAATCCCCAGAAGCATCGGCTCGCCGATAGCGGGTCGGCCGCCCTGGGCAATAATCTTTTCGTTTTCTTCCTGGAAGCGGTATCGTTCGATTTTTTCGTCGGCGATAAATGCGGTATCTCCCGGATCCATTACCTTAACGCGTCTGAGCATCTGGCGAACAATGACTTCCATGTGTTTATCATTGATTTTCACGCCCTGCAAACGGTAGACTTCCTGAACTTCATCCACCAGATAACGGGCCAGTTCTTTTTCGCCCTTAATGGACAGCAGATCGTGAGGATTGTTGACACCGGACATCAGGGCATCACCGGGAGAAACAACATCGCCCTCCTGAACGCTGATATGTTTCCCTTTGGGAATAAGATACTCTTTTTCCTCGCCCACTTCCGGGGTAACAACGATCTTACGTTTCCCTTTGGCATCTTTCCCGTAGGAAACCACACCGCTGATTTCACTGATCACGGCGAAATCTTTGGGTTTACGCGCCTCGAACAGTTCGGCAACGCGGGGCAAACCACCCGTGATATCTTTCGTTTTTGTCGTTTCCCGGGGAATTTTCGCTATAATATCACCGGCTCTCACCTGATCTCCTTCAGAAACCACAAGGTTGACCCCTACTGAGAGCAGATACCGTGCAACGGCATTGGAATCCGCCAGTTTGGCTGTTTTTCCTTTTTCGTCCTTAATGGAAACACGGGGTCTCAAATCCCCGCCCTTAAACTCAACGATGATCTTTCGTGAAAGACCGGTTACTTCATCAACCTGTTCCTGCATGGTCTTTCCTTCGGTGATATCATCAAACTTGATCGTTCCGTCCACTTCCGCCAGAATCGGTATGGAGAAGGGATCCCATTCGGCAATCAACTGTCCTTTTTTCACTTCGCTGTTATCCGTAACCTTCAGGTGGGCGCCGTACGACAGGACGTACTTGCCGCGAACGTGTTTCTGTTCATCCAGCACGTGGACTTCGCCGTTGCGTTTCATCACGACCAGGTCCCCTTCCTTTGTTTTTACCGTGCTGAGATTTACAAATTTCACAATTCCGTCGTGACGGGCTTCCAGAGTCGAATGTTCGTCAAATTTTGCCGTACCGCCGATATGAAACGTTCTCATGGTCAACTGGGTCCCCGGTTCGCCGATGGACTGAGCGGCAACAATACCGACCGCTTCACCGATATTAACGAGGTGGCCGTGCGCCAGGTCACGTCCATAACACATCGCACAAACCCCGTGCTTGGAACGACAGGTCAGAACCGACCGAATATGGACTTTTTCGATACCGGCATTGTCGATCTTTTCAGCCAGCGTTTCATCAATCATCTGATTGGCCGGCACGATAACTTCTCCGCTAAACGGATCTTTAACATCCTGCAGCGCAACTCTTCCCAGAACACGTTCTCCGGCGGTTTCAATGATTTCGCCGCCTTCCATCAGAGCTGATACATACACACCATCCACTGTTTCGCAGTCATGCTCCGTGATGATGCAGTCCTGCGCCACATCTACGAGTCTTCGTGTCAGGTAACCAGAGTTGGCCGTCTTCAGCGCCGTATCGGCCAATCCCTTACGGGCGCCGTGCGTTGAAATAAAGTACTGAAGAACCGTCAATCCCTCGCGAAAATTCGCTGTAATAGGCGTTTCGATAATTTCACCGGAGGGCTTCGCCATCAGACCGCGCATACCGGCCAGCTGTCTTAACTGCTGTCCGGAGCCGCGGGCACCCGAATCAGCCATCATGTAAATGGGATTGAAACTCTCGATTTTGCGTTTCTTTCCCTCGGCGGCCGGGACATCTTCGGTACTGATGCCTTTGAGCATTTCGGATGCTATTTTTTCAGTGGCCTGTGCCCAAATGTCCACAACTTTGTTGTAACGTTCTCCGTCGGTAATCAAGCCGTCCATGTACTGTCTTTGAATCTTCAAAACATCTTTATCGGCCTGCAGGACAATTTTTTTCTTTTGCTCCGGAATGATCATATTGCCCACGGCAAAGGAGAGCCCCGAAACGGTCGCATACTTGAACCCCAGATCCTTGAGTTTATCGGCCAGAATGATGGTTGTCTTGTCGCCGCACAGACGATAACAATGATCTATCAGGCTGGTCAGTTCTTTCTTGTTCATCAGTTTGTTGATATCGTCGAAGCTGATCTGCTCGGGCACGATTTCGGAAAGAATGATTCGTCCAGCCGTGGTTTCTTTCAGTTCCGAATCAATGCGCACCTTGATCCGCGCATGCAGGTCAATCACGCCGTTATCAATGGCGGCGCGCACTTCGTCGGGACCCGCAAAAATCATCCCGTCGCCCTTGACGCCGGTCTTGGCCCGGGTCAGGTAATAAATACCCAGAACGATGTCCTGGCTGGGAATGATGATCGGGCTGCCGTTGGCCGGAGAAAGAATATTATTGGTGGACATCATCAGAACGCGTGCTTCCGTCTGTGCTTCAACGGACAGCGGAATATGCACAGCCATCTGGTCGCCGTCAAAATCCGCGTTGAACGCCGTACAAACCAACGGGTGAAGCTGGATGGCCTTGCCTTCGATCAGGACCGGTTCAAAGGCCTGGATGCCCAGACGATGCAGCGTCGGCGCGCGGTTTAAGATGATCGGATACTCGCGCACGACTTCATCCAGCGCATCCCAGACTTCCGCCGATTCCTTTTCCACCATTTTTTTGGCACTTTTCACCGTGGTTACATATCCTTTTTCCAGTAACCGATTGTAGATAAAAGGCTTGAAAAGCTCGATGGCCATTTTCTTCGGCAAACCGCACTGATGCAGTCTCAGATCCGGGCCGACCGTAACCACGGAACGTCCGGAGTAGTCGACGCGCTTGCCCAGCAGGTTCTGACGAAAACGGCCCTGCTTGCCTTTGAGCATGTCGGACAGGGAGCGCAACGGCCTTTTGTTGGTTCCGGTAATCGCACGGCCGCGTCGGCCGTTGTCAAAAAGAACGTCCACCGCTTCCTGCAGCATTCTCTTTTCATTGCGAATGATGATTTCGGGAGCGTTGAGTTCCTGCAATCTCTTCAGACGATTATTCCGGTTAATGACGCGGCGATATAAATCGTTGAGATCCGATGTGGCAAAACGTCCGCCGTCCAGTGGAACCAGCGGCCGCAGATCGGGCGGAATCACCGGCAGCACCGTGAGAATCATCCATTCGGGCTTATTGCCGGATTTGCGCAGCGCTTCAACAACCTTTAAGCGCTTCACCAGCTTCTTTTTCTTGGTATCGGAAACGGAGGTCACGATTTCCGTACGCAGTTCTTCGTAGAGTTTTTCCAGATCAATTTCTTCCAGCAGTTGTCTGATGGCCTCGGCGCCGATACCGGCGACAAAACCGTCATTACCGTACTGTTCCCTGGCCTCTTCGTATTCCTCATCCGAAAGCAGATCTTTTTTCTTCAATGGCGTATTCTTGGGGTCAAGAACAATCCATGATTCAAAGTAAAGAACTTTCTCCAATTCTTTAAGAGAAAGGTCCACCGCGTTGCCGATGCGGCTGGGAAGACTTTTCAAAAACCAGATATGAGCGACGGGCGTCGCGAGCGTTATGTGGCCCATGCGCTCGCGGCGAACTTTGGACTGAATGACCTCAACCCCGCACTTTTCACAGACCACGCCGCGGTGCTTCATTCTCTTATAACGTCCGCAAAGACATTCGTAATCCTTGACCGGACCGAAAATCTTCGCGCAGAAGAGACCGTCTTTTTCCGGCTTAAATGTTCGGTAATTGATGGTTTCCGGTTTTTTCACCTCACCATGGGACCAGGACAGAATTTTATCCGGTGAAGCAATGGAAATCTGCATTGCGTTGAATTTAACCAAATTCTTCGGTTTCTCAAAATAGCTGAAAACGTCTTCCACAAATTTTCTCCTGTACGTAAATAACGGTGTGAAATTATTAAGCCGCCTGTTGTTGCTTTTTTTGCCGCGATACCCCTAGGCTAACTTAGGCTATCCGACTCTTCGACTAATTCCACATCCAATCCAAGCCCCTGAAGCTCCTTCACCAAAACGTTGAAGGACTCCGGCAGGCCCGACTCAAAATTATGTTCACCCTTGACAATGGATTCGTATATTCTTGTTCTGCCCGCCACATCATCCGATTTGACGGTCAGAAATTCCTGTAAAGCATATGCGGCGCCATAAGCCTCCATGGCCCAGACTTCCATTTCGCCCAGTCGCTGGCCGCCGAACTGCGCCTTGCCGCCCAGCGGTTGCTGGGTCACCAGCGAATAGGGCCCGATGGAGCGCGCGTGGATCTTGTTGTCCACCAGGTGGTGCAGCTTCATCATGTAAATAATGCCTACCGTCACCTCCTGATCAAAGGGCTCGCCGGTTCTGCCGTCAAAAAGAATGGACTGGCCGGTCTCCGGCAAATCGGTTCTTTTCAACATCTCTCTGATTTGATCTTCCGGACATCCGTCAAAAACCGGACTGGCAACCAACATGCCTTTCTTCAAACGGCCGACAAATCGTTTGATATCTTCCGTGGACGCCTGATCGATAAATTTGTCAAAATCGGGCGAAGAGTAAACCTTTTTCAACTCGTCTTTGATATGACTCAAACCGGCGCGCTGCTGTTCCAGCAGTTCATTCAAACCCTCACCGATCGATTTTGCCGCCCAGCCCAGATGCGTTTCCAGAATCTGCCCCACGTTCATTCGCGAAGGAACACCCAGCGGATTTAAGACGATGTCCACTGTGGAACCGTCGGCAAAATACGGCATGTCTTCTTCCGGCAGGATCCGTGATAAAACGCCTTTGTTCCCATGGCGCCCTGCCATCTTGTCGCCCACGGACAGCCTTCTTTTAATAGCAATATACACCTTGACCATCTTGATTACACCGGGCGGAAGTTCATCACTGGCCTTGATCTTTTCCATCTTCTCCTCAAAATGAGCACTGACAAAATCGATCTTTCGTTCCAGTGAAGCGATCAGACCGGCGATCTTTTCTTCCGAACCGTCGTTCTCGGCGATGGTAATATCTTTCCAGCTGGAGAAAGGCAGATCGTTCCAGATCTCTTTCGTAATTTTGTCGCCCTTCTTCAGAACGGTTTTCTTTTTGGCATCCCCAATTCTGGTTGCCGCCGTTTTGCCGACAACAAGTTTGGTAATATCTTTTTTGATGGTTTCGGTGAGAATGCGGATTTCATCATCTCTGTCCTTCGCGATCTGCTCAATGGCATCCGCCTCAATGGCCTGTGAACGGGAATCGCTTTCCGCGCCTTTTCTGGTAAAAATTTTGGCGTCAATAACCGTTCCTTCCACGCCCGGCGGAACGCGCAACGATGTATCCCGGACATCGCTGGCTTTCTCTCCGAAAATCGCCCGCAGAAGTTTTTCCTCAGCGGACAGCTGTGTTTCGCCCTTGGGCGTTATTTTGCCGACCAGAATATCCCCAGGTTTGACCGAAACGCCAATGCAAACAATACCGCTTTCATCCAGGTTTTTGAGAACCTCTTCGCCGACGTTGGGGATATCGCGCGTAATTTCCTCTTTGCCCAGTTTCGTGTCGCGGGACATGGTCTCGAATTCCTCGATATGAATCGACGTGAAAATATCTTCCTTGACGACCCTCTCGCTGACCAGAATGGAGTCTTCATAGTTGTACCCGCCCCAGGACATGAAAGCGACCATTACATTTCTACCCAGTGCCAGTTCGCCGTTATCAATGGCCGGTCCGTCCGCGAGGATATCCTTTTTATGGACACGCTGCCCGACGCTGATGATCGGTTTTTGATTGAAACAGGTATCCTGATTCGATCGCTGGTATTTCGCCAGATTATAAATATCCACACCGCTGTCGATGCCGTCTTCATCCATCCGGTCGGCCCGCACAATAATGCGTGAAGCATCAACGCTTTCGACAACACCGGACCGTTTGGCCAGGACCACAGCGCCGGAATCGCGGGCTACCACGGATTCCACGCCTGTCCCCACAACCGGAACTTCCGGATTCATCAGGGGAACCGCCTGCCGTTGCATATTCGATCCCATCAACGCACGGTTGGCGTCATCATGTTCCAGAAAAGGAATCAACGCTGCAGCTACGCTGACCAGCTGGGTGGGCGAAACGTCCATCATCTTAATCTCTTCCGGCTCAACCGAAATATAGCTGCCGCCTTTTCTGACCGAAATCAATTCTTCGGCAAATTTTCCGTTTTTACTCAGAGGACGGTCCGCCGAAGCAATAATCTGATTTTCTTCCTCAATCGCCGTTACAAAGTGAACATCATCGGACACCCGGCCGTTCTCCACTTTCCGGTACGGTGTCTCAATAAAACCGAATTCATTCACTCTGGCATAGGTGCTCAACGACACGATCAATCCGATGTTCGGACCTTCCGGTGTTTCAATCGGACAAATGCGTCCATAATGTGTCGGATGAACATCGCGGACTTCAAATCCCGCGCGTTCACGGGTCAAGCCTCCTGGACCCAGAGCCGACAGACGTCGCTTATGGGTAATCTCCGAAAGCGGATTGGTCTGATCCATGAACTGAGACAACTGGCTGGAATTGAAGAATTCATTGACCACCGCAGAAACCGGTTTGGCATTGATCAGGTCGTGCGGCATCATGGTCTCGATGTCCTGAAGACTCATTTTTTCCTTGATGGCTCTTTCCATACGCACCAGACCGATGCGGTACTGGTTTTCAATCAATTCGCCTACCGAACGCACCCGGCGGTTTCCCAGGTGATCAATATCGTCCACACTGCAATCGCCGACGCCGTTTTTCAGGTCGATCAGATATTTCACTGCGGACAGGATGTCTTCGTTGCTCAACACGGTGTTGTCCGTCGGCACGTTCATGTGCAATTTGTAATTCATTTTCGCGCGTCCGACATTGGACAGATCATAAGTCTCCGGCTCAAAGAACAGGCTCTTGAAGAACTTGTCCGCTGTTTCCGGCGTAGGAGGATTGCTCGGACGCAAACGGCGATAGATCTCCATGATCGCATCCTCGGTGGTATCAATCTTATCCAGCAGCAGCGTATCCCGGATGGAAGCGTTATCCATGTCTTCATCAATATGAATAAGTTTCAATTCCCGGATATTCTTTTCGCGGATAATGTCCAGACAGTTCGCCGGCAGTTCCTCGTTGCAACGAAAAACAATCTCACCCGTTTCCGGATCATGAACATCCCGAGAAGGAATTTTTCCGATCAGTTCGTTTTCATTGATTGCCGTCCGTTTAACACCGGCCTCCATGATTCTCTTGATCAGCGGCTTGGTCAGTTTTCTTCCCTTCTTGACAATCAGTTCGGAACTCTTGGAGTCTTTGATATCTTCTGGTGATTTCTTGCCGACCAGCGATTCATCAACGGCAAAATAAATCTTTTTATTGTCATTGATCACTGTGTTGACGTTATAAAAATAATTCAGGATGAATTCCGTCGAATTCCCCAGCGCTTTCAGCAGGATGGTTACCGGCATTTTTCTGCGACGGTCGATCCGGACATAAAGAATATCTTTGGAATCAAACTCCAGATCCAGCCACGATCCTCTGATGGGGATGACTCTTGCGGAATAAATCAGTTTACCGCTGGCAACAATTTTACCTTTGTCGTGATCAAAAAAGATACCCGGCGAACGGTGCAGCTGATTGACGATCACCCGTTCCGTCCCGTTAATGATGAAGGTACCGTTTTCCGTCATCAACGGAATTTCGCCGAAGTAAACTTCCTGTTCCTTGATATCGCGGATCTGCTTGGCTTCGGTCGTTTCACCGGCACCTTTCCCTTCGGCGGGGCGATCGGCCTCAAACACAACCAACCGGACCACGATCTTCAAGGGAGCCGCGTAGGTCATTCCTTTTTGAACACATTCTTTCACATCATACCGGATATCACCCAGTTTATAGCTCACAAATTCCAGAGAACATTTCCCGCTGAAATCCGAAATAGGAAAAACGCTCTTGAAAGCACCCTGCAAACCGAAAGCGCCCCGCTTCACCGGTGCAATATCCTTCTGGAGAAATTTCTCGTAAGACTCTGTCTGAATATCGATTAAATTGGGGATATCCAGTATCTTTCTTACCTGACCAAAATTTTTTCTAAAGTCTCCCATGGCATCCTTAAAAATGAATAATATATGTTTGAGATTGCGTTATTTAATCTCGACGGTACCGCCCACTTCTTCGATTTTCTTCTTGATGTCCGCAGCTTCATCCTTGGACGCACCTTCCTTGATGGGCTTGGGAACGCCTTCCACCAGATCCTTGGCTTCTTTGAGTCCCAGGTTGGTAATGGCACGGACAACCTTGATGACCTGAATCTTCTCCGCGCCAAAGCCGGTCAGAATGACATCGAATTCTGTTTTTTCTTCAACCGGACCTGCAGCAGCGGCGGCACCCGGGGCAGCCACGGCGGCCATAACCGGAGCGGCAGCGGAAACACCAAATTTATCCTCCAGCTCTTTGATCAGAGCGGAAAGTTCCAATACCGTCATTTCTTCAATAAATTTGACCACATCTTCTTTCGTAATTTTATCTGACATGTTTTATTCCTTTCTGTATGTTGTATTAGTTTAAAGATTTTTTCTTATCGCAATAAGCGTTAAGCACTTGCACGAAACTTCCCGGTACTCCATTTAAAACTCTCACGAAGGATGTCGGAACAGCCGCCATGACCGAAACCAGTTTGCCCAGAAGGACGTCTTTGCCGGGCAATTCTGCCAGAACCGTCAGGTCGTTCCTGGTTAAAAGCTTTTTATCCAGCACACCAACCTTGATTTCCAGTTCCGCGTTTTTCTTGGCAAAATCAATCAGAACCTTCGCCGGCGCCACCGGATCTTTGTAGCTCAGGACAATGGCAACGGGCCATTTGAAATGATCGGCAAGTATGCTGAAATCGGTGCCTTCGGAAGCAATGCGTAAAAGTGTATTCTTTACGACCTTCCATTCGGCATTGGACTTGCGCAATTCATTTCTCAAAGCTTCCATTTTTTCGACATTCATCCCGCTAAAGCTGGTGAGAATACCTAAATTAGCTTCTTTGAGTTTCTTTTGGAGTTCGGATACAATTTGTTCTTTCGTTTTCCGATCCAATCTATCAGCCTCCTTTCAAAATTATTATATTGCTGAGGCCGGAGAATTAAGCCACATACAGAACCCCGATACCGGGATTGTTCGACTTACAAATTTCAATACACCTATGAAGCCCTGTAGCGCATTCGTTTTTGAAATTTGAGTCTCACAACAAAAAAACGGTAACCCAGCCTACATCCCGATTCCCGTTTTACAAAAAAAGTCTACCCTTACAAATCAAGTAACAATTTTTATTTTACGAGTCTCGGCAGGCCTTTTCAGGTTTAAACGTCTGTACCTGCTGTCTTCGACCTTGTAACCAACTAAAAAATGCCCGATATCCTAAGCTGCTTTAATATCGAGCGGATCAATTCTCACCCCGACACCCATCGTGCTGGAGATCGAAATGCTTTTGATATACGTACCCTTGCTTGATGCCGGTTTTAATTTAAGAATGGTCTCCAGCAAGGCACTAACATTTTCTCTCAATTTTTCAGCACCGAAGGATACCTTTCCCACCGGAGAATGAACAATGCCGGCTTTTTCGACCCGGAACTCGACTTTACCCGCTTTGAGTTCTTTCACCGCATTGGCCACGTCAAACGTTACCGTCCCCACCTTGGGGTTGGGCATCAAACCGCGAGGTCCGAGAATTTTACCGATTTTACCGACTGATCCCATCATATCCGGCGTGGCGATAACCCGATCAAATTCCATCCATCCGCCTTTGATTTTCTCGATAACTTCGTCATTGCCCACCAGATCGGCACCGGCCTCCAAAGCTTCTTTTTCCTTTTCACCTTTGGCAAATACCAGGACCCTGACTGTTTTACCCAATCCGTGCGGCAGAACCACGCTGCCCCGCACCATTTGATCGGCGTGAGCGGGATTAACACCCAAACGAATCGCCGCATCCACGGTCTCATCAAATTTCGTTCCCGCCGTCGATACAACAATTTCCGCAGCCTCTTTCAACGTGTATTTCTTGGCCGGCTCGACTTTAGCCTTTGCCGCCAATATACGTTTGCCTCTTCTTAACATGATCAAACCTCTTTATTTATTAACCTGTAATTTCTATTCCCATTGACCTTGCCGTGCCGGCAATGATATTTATCGCGCCTTCAATATTAACGGCGTTTAAATCCTTATACTTCAGTTCGGCAATATCCTTTACCTGAGATGCGGTCACCGAACCCACTTTATCCCGTTTGGGATCGCTGGATCCCTTGGCAATTTTTGCTGCCTGCTTCAGTAACACCGACACAGGAGGTGTTTTTGTAATAAACGTAAAAGAGCGATCGGCATAAACCGTAATCACAACAGGAATAATCATTCCTTCCTGGCTCTGCGTCATCGCGTTATAAGCCTTGCAGAATTCCATGATATTCACGCCGTGCTGACCTAATGCCGGACCGATCGGAGGCGAAGGGGTTGCCTTGCCCGCCTTGATCTGTAATTTAATGTTCGCAATAATTTTTTTTGCCATATCGAATCACCCTGATCTGAATTTTAAATATTATTTATTCGGCCTATGCAAAGCATTACCCCTGCGTCACCTGGATGAAATCCAGCTCCACTGGCGTCGGCCGGCCAAAAATACTTACGATAACCCTAAGCTTACTTTTTTCCGGTTTTAATTCATCGATAATGCCGTCGAAATTCGTAAAAGGACCGTCGATAATTTTGACATGATCCCCGACATCGAATTTGAATTTGGGTTTGGGTTTTAACGTTCCTTCATCAATTCTGATTTTAAGATGTTCAACGTCTTTATCAGGTATGGGAGAAGGTTTATCCTTGCTGCCGATGAATCCTGTCACTTTGGGAGTATCCTTGACCACGTGCCAGGCTTCATCATTCATATCCATCCGCACAAGGATATACCCCGGGAAAAACTTGCGTTTCGAACTTTTTTTCTCTCCCGAAATCAATTCCACAACATCTTCTTCAGGAATCAGAATGTCGGAAAAATACGCCTGAGTTCCGGTCGTCTTAATTCTTTCTTCAAGACTTATTTTGACTTTATTCTCGTATCCGGAATAAGTATGTACAACGTACCATTTAAAAGCCATTTTCCTAACCCAATATTAATTTCACTGCTTTAGCGAGGGCAAAATCAATAATGCCCAGAATTAAAGAAACAATAAAAACCAGAATGATCACCACCGCGGTAGACGCCAGGGCCTGTTTTGGAGTCGGCCAGGTAACTTTTTTCAACTCCATCTTGGCATCTTTGAGAAACTGTGTAATCTTTTGAATCGTTACTTTTACTTTTTCTTTAAAATCTTCCATCTGACTCATCCTTCACACAACGGGGAAAAATGGCAGGCCAGGAGGGACTTGAACCCCCAGCATCCGGATTTGGAGTCCGGCGCTCTATCCATTAGAGCTACTGGCCTATACCAATATCACCTATTTGGTTTCCCTGTGCAGTTTATGCCCCCGGCAAAACTTGCAGTATTTTTTCATTTCCAGGCGGTTTTGCATCGTCCGCTTGTTTTTGGTCGTTGTGTAGTTTCTCTGCTTGCATTCCGTACAGGCCAAAATAATGTTGTTTCTCATATGTCTCCTTCTCTGGAGCCCACGACCAGGATTGAACTGGTGACCTCATCCTTACCAAGGATGTGCTCTACCGACTGAGCTACGTGGGCACAATCTTTTGTTGACAGTCCAGACTTCACAAAGAATCTGGAGCGGGAAACGGGATTCGAACCCGCGACCCTCAGCTTGGAAGGCTGACGCTCTAGCCACTGAGCTACTCCCGCCTTTTTTCATTTCACAAATCTCTGGTGGAGGGGGGAGGATTCGAACCTCCGTAGGCTCCGCCGGCAGATTTACAGTCTGCTCCCTTTGGCCGCTCGGGAACCCCTCCAGCAATAACACCAAACTGGAGCTGGCGATGGGACTCGAACCCGCAACCTGCTGATTACAAATCAGCTGCTCTACCGATTGAGCTACGCCAGCCAATCCCATCAAAAAATATAAAATTCAATAACTTGCGCATCAGAATGTAAAAAAACACACCTACACCCTCAAGCGAATTTCGCAATCTAATTTTTATAGATGTTTTTGTCAAGTAAATTTTTTTAAAAACATGCAGGTAAATTTAGTGCGTGGAAAAATCCCGTATAGACAAAAAGTTTAACATTTTTTAAACTTTATTGAAATAAAATCCGATCTTCCTCTGACACGAATATTGATTTTCCAGCCCTGAGTCCGTTTAATTTATCTTAACTTCAACAGAATAGACGGATTTCTCCTTTACGGCAAGAAAACGGAATCTGTCTGATGTCTCAAAGGCAAAACCTTTTTTCCCCAAAGCAACGATGCTGTTATATTTATTGACCTCTTTTTCGCCGGCCTTTCCATTTACAACGGCTATTTGTTTATTTTCTGCCTGCGCAACATAAACGATTTTTGTGCTGTCCGGACTGAAAACGAGCGTGTAACTTCCCACTCCATCATAGTGTTTCCCTTCTTTCCCGTCAACGACAACAAACCGTTTCTGTCCTGACTGGGCTGCATACGCCACACGCTTGCTGTCCGGGCTGAAAACAAGAGACCCGTTGCCGATATTGTTGTACGGTTTCCCCTCCTGACCGTCAATGACGGACGCAAACTTGCCATTCACGATCTGAGCGATATAAGCCACTTTTTTGCTGTCCGGACTGAAAACGATGGTTGATCCGATACGTTCATATCCTTTACCTTCCTGTCCATTGACCACAAGAAAACGTTTCTTGTCCGATTGCGCTTGATACGCTATCCGACTGCTGTCCGGACTGAAGAAAATATCATCTCCGATGCCGTCATAATATTTGCCTTCCTGCTCATCAACGACAACCTGCCACTTACCGGCTGATTTTACCACGTAGGCTACCTGCTTGCCGTCCGGACTGAAAACAAAATCGCCTCTGACATCATCATAGCGCTTGCCTTCCCGTCCATCGACAACCAGAAAACGTTTTTTATCCGACTGAGCCTGATAAGCCATCCGGCGACTGTCGGGACTGAAAACGATATTATTGCCGATACTGTCATAATGAGTGCCCTCTTGTTGATCGACAACGACAAACTGCTTTTTATCTGATAGCACCCCGTAAGCGATTTTTTTACTGTCCGGACTGAAAATAATATTGGAGCCGATACCTCCCTCGTACGATTTGCCTTCCTTCCCGTCCACCACAATAAAACACCGCTTGCCTGTTTTGGCGGCATAGGCAACCCGTTGACTGTCCGGACTGAAAACGATATTTGATCCCACTGTGTCATAGCGTTTCCCTTCTTGACCGTCGATTACCACAACCTGTTTATTGCCAACCTGGGCTCGATATGCAGAACGCTTGCTGTCGGGGCTGAAAACAACATTGGAACCGATACCGTCATAGCGTTTCTGCGCCTTGCCGTCGACAATAACAAACTGCTTGCCTTCCACACGGGTGGCATAGGCAATACGTTTCCCGTCGGGACTTGCCGTTAATACGACAGGAATAAAATCAAAGTTAAAAAGCAGTTTTTCAGAAGCAGACAACGTAAGTGCTTTTTCTTCGGCAAAGGAATTTAAACCAACTGCAACGAGAAAAAAAACAGCCAGCGGTAATAAAAAAAATTTCTTCATCTTTAAATAGCCCCTTTTGTAATTGATGTAAAAAACCTGCTCAAGAACAGATCCGTGCTTGTAGCCATTGTTCTTTACATGTAACGAATGAATAAAAATTTATTGTGCTGTCCTCTTAGTATATTTCTTTCTTACATGCAAATGTATTATTGACATATCTCCAGCATTAAAAAATCATCCGGTGGGGAAAAAGCATCATCCGTAACCTGTTAAACGCCATCTACCGCTTTGGGAGTGCATTTGTTATCAGTTCTTTATGTCAGTTTTATTTTAATGAATTCAAAAAAAATTTTGACAAGATTCTTTTTTTGCATTATAAAGCCTCCAAAATTTTTGGAATTGCAAAAACGATGACGGAAACAGCGAAAAAGAATTTCATAGCAATCAACATTCTGCCTTTACTGCTGGCTCTCGCTTTGTTGCGCCTTTTACCTCAGGCCGCCCGCCCATCGTTTTTAGGTCATCACTAGGAGAAAAAGCAACTGATCACCTAAAAGGCCGTGGGCGGAAGCCACGGCCTTTTTTGTTTTTTAAAAAGCGGCATACCGCCCGATAGATGGAAACTACGCGGGGAAATTACGGTACATTGCCCACGAACCTTCGGTTACTGGGATCATTCATATAGTCATCAGAGGAGAAGATATTATGAAAAAAAAGAAAAATCGTGTTTACATTTTTGATACAACCTTAAGAGACGGCGAACAATCACCGGGTTACAGCATGAACACGGAAGAGAAACTGATGCTTGCCCGCCAACTGGAAAGGCTGGGTGTAGACATCATTGAAGCGGGATTTCCCATCGCATCCGAAGGTGACTTTGACGCCGTCAGACAAATCGCGAAGGAAATTAAAAAATCCCAAGTGGCGGGTCTTGCCCGGGCGAATAAACTCGACATTGACCGCGCCTGGCAGGCTATCAAGGGAGCCGCACATCCCCGCATTCACACTTTTATTTCTTCTTCCGACATCCATCTGAAGTATCAGCTCAAAAAGAGTCGCGAGCAGGTACTCAAAGAAGCGGTTGCCGCGGTAAAACTGGCACGTTCTTATACCGATAATGTAGAATTTTCGCCGATGGATGCCACCCGTTCGGACAAGGATTACCTGGTCGAAATGGTTTCGGCGGTGATTGACGCGGGAGCCTGCACCGTCAATATCCCCGATACGGTCGGCTATGCCACGCCGGAAGAATTCGGCAATCTGATTGCCTATCTCTTCGCGCATGTCCAAAATATCGGCGAAGCCATCATCGCCACGCATTGCCATAATGATCTAGGGCTGGCCGTGGCCAATTCACTGGCAGCCATCAGACAGGGTGCGCGGCAGGTAGAATGCACCATCAACGGTATCGGCGAGCGGGCGGGCAATACCGCCATGGAAGAAGTCGTCATGGCACTGCAAACCCGCAAGGATCTCTTCGGCCTTCACACGAACATCAAGACCAATCAGATTTACAAGACCTCGCGTCTTCTGACTCAGATTACCGGCATACCGGTACAGCCCAACAAAGCGATTGTGGGCGCCAACGCGTTCGCCCATGAATCCGGGATCCATCAGGATGGATTGATCAAGGAAAAAATCACCTATGAGATCATGACGCCGCAATCCGTGGGTATTAGCGACACACATATTGTCCTGGGAAAGCATTCGGGACGCAACGCCATTTCACACCACCTGAAAAAGATGGGATACCAACTCAATGATGAGCAGATCAACAAGGTGGCGGCTCGCGTCAAAGAACTGGCAGATATCAAAAAAGATATTTACGATGAAGATCTCGAGGTCATTCTGTCCGAAGAAATCTACCGGGGCGAAGACAAATACAGCCTGCTTTATCTGAATGTGGTCAGCGGCAATGTGGCCATTCCCACGGCAACCATGGAAATGCAGGTGGGTCAGGACATCGTGCGGAAAGCGGGTTTCGGCAACGGTCCGGTCGACGCCACCTTCGCAGCCATTCGCAACATAACCAAAACCAACTATCCGTTGATGAAGTACGTTGTAAACGCCATCACCGGAGGATCGGATGCGCAGGGCGAGGTCACCGTGCAACTCAAGCACAGCAGTTACTCGGTCGTCGGACGCGGCGCTCATCCGGATGTCATTGTTGCGTCCGCCAAAGCTTATATCAACGCCTTGAATCGCATGGAATTTTTAAAGAATAATATTAAAAAGGTTAAAATTGTTGAATAATGAATTAAAATACGCTAAAGACCGTTTCACTTTTTACAAGGAGAACCCCTCGTGGGCAACACCATTACGGAAAAAATATTAATGGCGCACACCGGCCTGAGAAAAATTTCAACCGGCGATCTGATCAACGCGAGAGTGGATATTGCCCTGGGCAATGATGTCACCGCTCCCATAGCCATCAACGCGTTCAAGCAGGCGGGCGGGGAAAAAGTATTCAACAGACATAAGGTGGCTCTCGTCCTGGATCACTTTACGCCCAATAAGGACATTAATTCCGCCCAGCAATGCAAAGCGGTGCGCGAATTTGCCTCGCAACAGAAGATAACGCATTTTTATGAAGGCGGCCTTGTCGGTGTTGAACATGCCTTATTGCCTGAACAGGGGATCGTTCTGCCCGGAGACCTGGTTATCGGTGCGGACAGTCATACCTGCACGTACGGCGCTCTGGGCGCATTCGCCACCGGCGTCGGCAGCACCGACCTGGCGGCAGCCATGCTCACCGGAGAACTGTGGTTTAAGGTACCGCCCTCGATCAAATTCATCATCTTCGGCAAACTGCAGAAATGGGTCTCGGGAAAAGATTTGATTTTGCATATCATCGGCCGCATCGGCGTGGACGGTGCTTTGTATAAGGCCATGGAATTCACCGGAGAGACGATTGCCCGCCTCACAATGGCCGACAGATTTTCCATGGCCAATATGGCCATAGAAGCCGGCGCAAAAAACGGTATCTTTACTCCCGACGAAGTGACCGCAGAATACATCCGGAAAAAGGCAAAACGACATTATACATTTTATTCTTCCGACCCCGATGCCGTTTATGCCGACACTCTTGAAATAAACGCGGCGACCATCGAACCGCAGGTGGCCTTCCCGCATTTGCCTTCCAATGTCAAAGGAGTGAGCAAAGCAGGACGGGTAAAAATCGACCAGTCCCTGATCGGGTCCTGCACCAACGGACGTATAGAAGACCTGAGAATCGCCGCAAAAATTTTAAAAAACAGGAAGGCCTCCTCGAATGTCAGACTGATCATCGTTCCGGCAACCCCCGAAATTTACCGCCAGGCGTTAAAAGAAGGGCTGATTGAGATTTTTTTGAAAGCGAACGCCGTCATCAGCCCGCCTTCCTGCGGCGCCTGTCTGGGCGGACACATGGGCATCCTGGCGGAAGGAGAAAAAGCGGTTGCGACAACAAACCGGAATTTTGTCGGTCGCATGGGTCATACCAAAAGCGAAGTGTATCTGGCCAATCCGGCGGTTGCCGCCGCTTCAGCCGTACTGGGAAGAATTGCCTCTCCGGAAGAATTGTAAGAAAGCGCACATGCCCCTTAGCTTCGCACGTAGGATAATTCAACTTGCAGATATTACTACGCTACGCCTGTAATATCTGAGTTTCATTAAAATTTAAGACTCATTACAACTTACAATCTTCTATACACATTGTTTCTGAAGATTGAGTCTCGTTAAAAAGGATTTTAACATGATATTTAAAGGAAAAGTCTGGAAATTCGGAGATAATATTGATACCGACGCGATCATTCCGGCGCGTTATCTGACGACGTCGGATCCTGAAGTCCTGGCGGTTCACTGTATGGAGGATGCCGACCCGGACTTCATGAAAAAGATGAAAAAGGGCGATATGATTCTGGGCGGAGAAAATTTCGGTTGCGGCTCGTCGCGCGAACACGCGCCCATTTCCATAAAAGCGGCCGGCGTTCCCTGTGTCGTCGCGAAAAGTTTTGCCCGCATTTTTTACCGGAATGCCTTCAACATGGGGCTGCCCATATTCGAATCGAAAGATATTGTCGATGCCGTGAAAGAAGGGAATGAAATCACCGTGGACAGTGCACGCGGCATCATAACCATAAACGGCACGGATAAATTTTTTAAAATCAACCCCATTCCGCCGTTCATGGAAGAACTTATCGCCAATGGCGGTCTGATGCAACACATCGCTGGGAAAAGAAAAAAAAATGAAAAATAATAATTTTAAAATCGCTGTCTTTGCCGGCGACGGCATCGGACAGGAAATTATAAACGAAGCCCTGAAGGTTTTAAAAATTATTTCCGGCAAAAAAAACGTCGACTTTCAAATCACAGAAGGACTTGTCGGCGGAACGGCGTATGACCGTTATGGAACGCCTCTGCCGGAGGAGAGTCTGAAACTGGCCCTGAAAAGCGACGCGGTCTTACTGGGAGCGGTCGGCGGTCCCCAGTGGGAAAATCTCGCTTACAGTGTCCGGCCGGAGAGGGCGTTGCTGGGCTTGCGCAGCAGCCTGGGCATTTACGCCAACCTGAGGCCGATCGTTGTTTTTGAAGAACTCCTGGATGCGTCGCCACTGAAAAAAGACATCATCCGCGGCATCGATATTATCATTGTGCGCGAATTGACAGGCGATGTCTATTTCGGCAAACCGCGCGGCATTAAGACATCGAAAAACGGAAAACGCAAAGGCGTCAACACGATGATTTATTCAGAAGATGAAATTCGTCGCATCGCCGTCCGCGCTTTCGAAATAGCCCGTACACGCAGAAAGAGCCTCCTCTCCGTAGATAAAGCCAATATCTTGGAAACGATGGAACTCTGGCGGAACGTGGTCACCGACGTCAGCCGCAATTACCCCGATGTCACGCTGAGACACATGTATGTCGACAATTGCGCCCTGCAGCTGATCCGTGATCCGTCTCAGTTCGACGTTATCGTCACCACGAACCTGTTCGGCGATATCCTGAGCGATGAAGCCGCCATGCTCACCGGATCCATCGGTATGCTTCCGTCAGCCAGTCTGGGGGAAAAAACAGCCTTGTACGAACCCATTCACGGGTCGGCGCCGGACATTGCGGGACAAAACATCGCCAATCCGCTGGCCGCTATTTTGTCGGTGGCACTGATGCTGCGGCATTCTTTATCAATGCCGGCGGAAGCCGCCCTGATAGAAAATGCCGTTACGGAAACCTTACAGGAAGGCCTCCGGACACGCGACATTGATCAACCGGGCAAAAAAATTGTCAGCACTTCAGCAATGGGAGACGCGGTAGCCGGGAATCTTAACAAACGGTTGGCCGGGATTCGCCCTTAAAGGCCGGCTTCGCGTTGAGCAAAAGGGGAAAGCATGGAATCCGTCATTTTTCTGGAAAAAATTTCGATTGAACCTCCCCGCGAAAAAATATATCAGCGGCTCGGTTTTAAAAAGAGAATAACCGCCGTCTCGCCGGATCAGCAAAAGCAAACCGACCTTTTCATTCGCGAAGCCGCGTCCCTTATTGTCCTCAAGGGGATGTACCTGCGGCTGGCCGTCACAAAGAACGACGGGAAACAAATTTTTTTATCGAACAACGTACATTTCAGCAGCGAGCATCTGTCCATTTTCCTTCGCGAATGCCGGGAGGCCGTTTTCATGGGAGCGACTGCGGGGCATGCCGTCATGGACGCCATCAAGGCAAAAACCCGGCAGGACGATCTGGCCGCCGCGGTCGTTTATGATGCCACCGCCAGCGAAATGACGGACGCCGCACTGGACTGGATCATGAATTATCTGAATCACCTTCTGATGCGGGAAGGCCAAACGCTTTTGCCACGCCGTTTTTCCGCCGGCTACGGTGACTTTCATCTGGAAAACCAGGGAATCATTTATAAACAGCTACACATGCAGAACGCCGGCGTAAAAATCAATCCCAATTTTATTCTCATACCGGAAAAATCCGTCACCGCCATTGGCGGAATCTGCCGTTAAAATGCCACGCACAACAAAAAGTTAAAGGTTCTTCCTTACAGTGCCAAGATTGATTCTCCGACGATTACACAATTGACAAACAGACATGAAAAGCTTATGCTGTTTACCAGTAGGGGATGCCTCATCAAGGCTGATAACAATCAGCAAAACAAAAAGCAACTGATAGAATTCTAACCAGTCCGATCCTTACTCCAGTTTCACCCAGGGGAACAGGTGTATGAAAAAAAATAATGCCCCTCCAACCGGCAATCCGCAGCCCCTTCAGGTTTTAATGCTGAACGATTCGGACAAGGACGTGTCGCGCATCGTGAGCGAACTTCAAAAAGGCGGATACCATCCGGTTTACGAACGGATAGAAACCGCTGCCGCGATGCGGCAAGCTCTCCGGGACAAACCATGGGATATCATTCTTTGTGACAGCAATTACCTCAAATTCGGAGCTGTCGCGGCCATGGCTCTTCTCGAGGAAGAAAAAACCGACATTCCCCTGATTGTCATCTCCGGCGCCAGCAGCAAAGATAAAACTATCGAATGCCGCTTTCCCGGGACTCGCAATTACATCGTCAAGGAGAACTATTCCCGCCTATGCCCGGTCATTGCCAGAGAGCTGAACGAAACAAAAATTCAGGCAAAGCACAAGCAGACAGAATCCCAGAAGGAAGCGGCACAGGAAGAATTACGCCGCAGCGAGGAACGGTATCGTAAGATTACCACCTGCATACCGGATTTGATCTGGACCATGGACCTGGCGGGTCATTTTACATATGTCAACGAAGTCGTGGAGCGCACACACGGCTGGACGGTTGACGAATATCTGAAGCTTGCCCTGCAGGATATGGTCACACCCCAACAACTGGCCAAAGATACGGCAATGATGGCAGAACAGTTGGCCCGGTCTTCTGAACCCGATTTCGATCGAAATACGACGCTTACGTTTGAATCGGAAGAGTTGCGCAAGGACGGAACCACTTTTCTGGCGGAAGTTACCGCTTCTTTCCTGTGGTCGGATGATGGCAAGCCCATTGGCATTATAGGGATTACACGCGATATTACGGAACGCAAAAAGGCGGAAGAAGCGTTACGGAAAAGTGAAGAACTGCACATCAAACTGGTCAATGCAATTCCGGATGTTGTTGTTCGCACCGACCTGGCAGGCAATATTCTTTTTGCAAATGAGAATGCGCTGCGGATCGGCGGTTACAGCAAAGATGAATTTCTGGGTCAGAATCTGCTTAACTTCGTTGCACCGGAGGATCGCGAGAGAGTCATTCGCAATCTGCACCTCATGCTGGAAAGCAGACTGGGCCCCAGAGAATATCATCTGATGACCAGAGACGGACGGAAAATCCTGTTTGAAATCAACGGCGATGTTTTGCGCAAAGAAGACGGAACACCGTTTGCCGTTGTCAATGTGTGTCGTAATATTACCGAACGCAAGCAAATTGAAAAAGCGCTGAGGGAAAAAGATGAACGATTGCGCGGCATCACTGAAAATCTTCCGGGGGTTATTTTTCAGTTTTATGCAACACAGAACGGCAAATACGGAATAACCTACCTCAGTGAACCGATCGATGAATTTGCAAAAATATTGTCAAAGTTCGATACGGACCATTTGGATACGGTGTTTCCTGAATTCCTTTCCCGTATTCATGAAGATGACCGGGAGCGATTTCTGTCATCCATTACCCAGGCAGCCCAGACAGCCAGCCGCTGGAATTTTGAAGGTCGCGTCGCCATCCAATCCGGAAAGATTATCTGGTTTCAGGGGCTATCCGTGCCGACACGCCTGCCGGACCGGGTCATTTTCGATGGAATTTTATTGAACATCTCGGAGCGCAAGCTGGCGGAAGAACTTTCACACCAATCGGAGGAAAAATTCTATAAAATTTTTATGACCACGCCGGACTGCATAGCCATTGCCCGCCTGCATGACGGTCTGATCATCGATGTGAATCAAGGATTCGAAAAGATTGTGGGATGGAAAAGAGAACAGGTCATCGGAACCAAATCGTTCGAACCGCCCATGAACATCTGGCTGGACAAAACAGAGAGGAAGGCAATGATCGCGGATTTGAAAACGGGCAGGGATATCCTGGATCGGGAGTTTAAATTCCGGCGCAGGGAGGGCTCCGAACGTTTCGGTATTTACTCCGCCAGGGCGATCACCATCGACGAACAGGAATGTGTTATTTTTATCCTGCAAGATATCACAGACCGCAAATTAATGGACATCGAACTGAAACGGACTCTGGAAAGTCTGAGAAAATCGGTCGGCACCACCATCCAGGTCATGGTGTCCGCCATAGAGATGAGAGATCCCTACACCGCGGGTCATCAGTTGCGGGTGACAGACATTGCCCGGGCCATTGCCGCGGAAATGAGATTATCCCAGGATAAAATCGACGGCCTCCGGATGGCTGGCGTTATCCATGACATCGGGAAATTATCCGTCCCGGCGGAGATTCTGGCAAAACCGACCAGGCTGACCAAACTCGAATACTCTCTGATACAGGAACATTCGCGAAGCGGATATGAAATATTGAAGAATGTCGAATCCTCCTGGCCGCTGGCAGAAATTGTTTATCAGCATCACGAAAGGATGGACGGATCGGGGTATCCCAGAAACTTGAAAGGGAATGATATTCTTATCGAAGCTCGCATTCTTGCCGTGGCCGACGTTGTTGAATCCATGGCCTCTCACCGGCCCTACCGCGCTTCGTTGGGGATAGAGGCCGCTCTGGAAGAAATCGAAAAGAACAAAGGCATTCTGTATGATGAGCATGTGGCCGATGTTTGTCTGATCTTGTTTCGTCATAAAGGCTTCATTCTGGCATAACATCCATCACATCCGTCAAATAACGAAATGAAAATTGCAGAAAAGCAGCCATTGATGTATAAGATCACCGGAAACTGATTCTTTGCATTTCAGGAGATAGCCGTGGTTGAAATTATTAATATAAGAAATTTTTTAAAAAAGAAAATTATGATTCTGGACGGCGCTACCGGAACAGAGCTCCAGAAGCTGGGCCTGCCGGCAGGTGTTTGCCCGGAAATATGGTGTCTGGACAATCCGGACATCATCGGCGCTGTCCACAAATCGTATCAGAAAGCCGGTGCACAGATTATTTATACCTGCACCTTTGGAGCCAATCGCTATAAACTCAAACAGTTCGGCGCAAAGCACGATGTTTACGCCGTCAATCTGAAACTGGCACAATTGGCCAGAAAAGCCTGCGGCAATCAGACACTCGTCGCCGGAGACATCGGTCCGACCGGATTGTTTGTCGAACCCTTCGGCACGCTGGCTTTTGAAGAAGCAGTGGATGCGTTCAAGGAACAGGCCCGAGGATTAATTGACGGCGGATGCGATCTGATCGTCATCGAAACCATGATTGACATTCAGGAAGCGCGCGCGGCGCTGCTGGCCGTCAAGGAACTTGCGGACGTTTTCACGATTGCATCCATGACGTACGAAAAAAACGGCCACACGCTGGGCGGAACACCGCCACAAAGCGCGCTCATCACTTTGCAAAGTCTGGGCGCAGACGCCGTGGGCTGCAATTGTTCGGCCGGTCCGGAACAAATGATTGATTTCATCTCGGCGATGAAACCGTACGCCACGGTGCCGCTTGTGGCCAAGCCCAATGCCGGCATGCCTCTTCTGAAAGACGGTCAAACCGTTTTTGAAATGGATCCCGCGACATTTGCCGATTTCAGCGTCAAGCTGGCGGCTGCAGGCGCCAATATGCTGGGCGGCTGCTGTGGAACAACGCCCGAACATATTCGCGCGCTCAGGATGTCGGTCACGCGTAAGAAACCCGTTTTGCCGCTTACAAAATCCGTTTGTGCGCTCAGCTCGGCACGCAGATTCCTGGAAATTAAAGACAATGACCCGTTGTATATCGTCGGGGAAAGAATCAATCCCACCGGTAAAAAATCGCTGCAGCAGGAACTCTTGGAGGGCAAATTATCCATCATCCGTCAGATGGCCCTGGATCAGGAAAACCAGGGCGCGGTTCTTCTGGACATCAATGTCGGTCAGCCCGGCATTGATGAGGTTCAAACGATCCGGAACGTGATCAGTCTGTTGTCCACCGTCAGCAGTCTGCCGCTGGTCATCGATTCGTCCAGGATTGAAACCATTGAGGCCGCCCTGAGACTCTATCCGGGAAGAATGATGATTAATTCCATCTCCGGGGAAAAAGAAAAACTGGCCAGGCTCCTGCCCCTGGCCGCCCGATACGGCGCAATGTTTATTTTGCTGCCGCTGACCGGCGGGGAAATCCCCCGGACGGCGAAAAAGCGGCGCGTCGTGATCGACAGGATATTTCGCAAAGCGCAAGCGTTCGGTTTTACGAAAAAGGATTTCGTCGTCGACGGCCTGACCATGGCCATTGCGTCCGATGCCGACGCCGCGCGGGAAACGCTCGAAACGATTCAATGGTGTAAAAACATTTTCCAGTGCAAAACGATTCTCGGCCTTTCCAATGTTTCCTTCGGCATGCCGGGCCGTCCCTGGATCAACGCCGCCTTTCTGGCGATGGCTCAACACTGCGGGCTGACCATGGCCATTGCCAATCCGGCCAGCGTCGAGTTCATGAATGTTAAAAATGCCGGGGACGCCTTGACCGCCCGGGAAAGAGCCGCGTTTCACTTCATCAACTATTTTTCGCAGCAGACTCCCGCTGTCGCAGGACTCCCTTCGACAGCCGTTTCAGCGGGAGAAAAAATTGTTCAGGCCATTCTGGAAGGCAACAAAGACGACATCACCGCATTGCTTGACGAAGCAATGAAATCCGGCAAAACGGCGTCTCAACTGGTCGATGATTATATGATCCCCTCCATTGTGCGTGTCGGCGATCTCTACGAGAAAAAAATTTATTTTCTGCCGCAGTTGATGGCGGCGGCGGAAGCGATGAAAAAAGCGCTTTCGCACCTTGATCCGTATTTGCAGAAAGCGACAATAACGACCAGGGGAACCGTTCTGATGGCGACGGTTCGCGGCGATGTTCACGACATCGGGAAGAACATCGTTGCGCTGCTGTTGAGAAACTACGGTTATCGTGTTATTGACCTCGGCAAAGACGTGTCCGAACAGGCTATTTTAGATGCTGCAAAAAAGGAAAAACCGGATGTCATCGGCCTTTCCGCGCTGATGACCACCACTATGGTCAACATGAAGGAGGTTATTGCGCTGGCACGCGCGCAGGGAATCCGCACAGACTTCCTGATCGGCGGTGCAGTGGTTACGGATCAATACGCAAAATCCATCGGCGCATTCTATGCCCGTGACGGTGTTCAGGCCGTAAAAGTTGTTGAAAAAATAATCAAACCGTAATCGTTCGGGGAAAAAATGAAACACAGGCATTCCGCTCATCAACAAATCGCTCTCATTTGGGCCTTGGCTTTTTCCGTGCTGATTCATTTTTCGGCGGCAGCGGTTCTTATCGGGTTCGAGTTGTCCGGTGGTGCGCCGGCGCCGTCTGACCGAAATGTTTTGAATATGGTCTGGGTGTCTTTCGACAATAAAAAAGCCGACACGGGAAAAGCCGTGCAAACCGGGCAGCAAACGATAAGACAGAAAAAAAACACCGGACGGATGACGTCCGTCGAACGGCCGGCGAGCCCCGTCGGCACCGTTCAGCTTCCTTTGGCGTCCCGAACGGCTCCGGCTGTCGAAAGTACATTTTCCGAATACGAAAACCGCCCCGAAATAAACAAATCATCCGTTGAGGCACGTCACAGCGGCGGCTTCGAGGCAGTTGCCCAACATCCCATGTCCGACATCGCCATTGCCTATCCGCTGTACCGGGAGAATACCCCTCCCGTTTATCCGGAAATGGCACGTTTGCGCGGATATGAGGGCATCGTTCTGGTCTTCGCCGAAATTCTGCCGACCGGACGCGTGGGCGACGTCAAGATCCGGAAATCATCCGGATACGCTATTCTGGATCAATCTGCAATACAGGCCGTCAAGCCCTGGAAATTCGAACCGGCGAAGAAAGCTGGAAATCCATTCACCGCCTGGGTTGAACTGCCGATCAAGTTTATGTTACAACATCACCCTCAATCATAAATTTCATCCGAACGGAGGAACCACAATGACCATTGATCAAATGAAGGAACGACTGGGAGAAATCATTCTCGAAAGGTCTTTCAAATACAGCGACAATCCCCCTTTTACGCTCGCCTCCGGCAGGCAAAGCAATTATTATTTTAACTGTAAACCGACGACCCTGGACCCCGAGGGGATGAATCTGATCGGCACCATCATTTTTGACATGCTCAAAGATACCGATATTACGGCCGCAGGAGGGCTGACCCTGGGAGCCGATCCCATCGCCAATGCGCTTGCCGTTATCTCCTACCAGAAAGGCAAACCGATCAAATCGTTTATCGTGAGAAAGGACGCCAAGGATCACGGTACTAAAAGCGCCATTGAAGGCAGTGTCCGGCCGGGAGAAAAAGTTGCCATTATCGACGATGTGATCACGACCGGCGGATCCACAATCACGGCCATTGAACAGGCCCGCAAAGCCGGACTGTCCGTTGTCATGGTGATAACGCTTGTCGACCGGGAAGAAGGGGGCCGGGAAAATATCATGAAGCACATGGACAACATCGCTTCCATTCTGACTCGGACAGAGATCATGAACCTGCGCGAAAGGAAAGCCGCTCAAAGGTAACGCCCCTTATACAGGTATGCCGCGGCCATTGATCGTCAACAGATTATTTGAAGCGCTCCGGAAGGTGATATCATGAAAAATACGATAACCGTTTTCTTCTTTATAATGTGCTTATTACTTGCAGGTTGCGGTGCGGCGGTGAATTTACAGGGGAAGGTCGCCGGCATAAGTTCCGGCAGGTTTTTCTACCAGGATGGACATCTGGTCAGCGATTACAAAGCCGATATCGATGCGGTCTGGCAGGCCTGTGAACAATCCGTGACCGATCTGAAAGCGAAAAGTATCCGAAAAGAACGTAAAATTTCCACCGGCGTCATTACATCCGTCATTCAGGACGAAAAAGTCACCATCAAAGTTGAGTATGTCGGCAGAGATATGACCTCCGTTTCAGTCTTTGTCGGAGCATTCGGCAATACCATGGCTTCCCGTCTGATCCATGACAGAATTATCGGCAATCTGGCGAAGAACTGATTCCGATGGCAGATAAAATATTGTCAATTTCTTTTGACCAGCAGCAAACCTTTCAAATAACGTCCTTCGGGGTGTCCGAAAGCGACCGGATGATCCGGTCCGGCGTCCAGCCTTGATAAAAGCTGCAACTCGGCACCGGCATCCCGCGCGGCACCCAGAACGATCTTATAAAAAAGATCTTCTTCAATGAAATTGGAACAGGAAAAAGTGGCCAGCATCCCGCCTTTGCTCAGATGTTTGATTGCCTGTAAATTAATGTCTTTATACCCTCTTGCCGCTTTGGGCACATCTCTTTTGGTTTTGGCAAAAGCGGGCGGATCAAGAATAATCATGTTGTAGTTTTCCGGCGTATGTCTGAAATAATCAAACACATCGGTCTCGATCACCGGATAATTCTCCACAGAAAACCAGTTGAGATGCAGGTTTTTTCTGGCGGCAACGCACGCCGTTTTGGATATATCAAGAGAAACAACCTTTTTGGCGCCGCCTTCCGCACAATAAACGGAAAAAGCCGCGGTATAGGCAAAACAATTCAGCACATGAGCATCACGGCCCAGGGAACCGATTTTTTCCCGGTTCACCCGCTGATCGAGGAAAAATCCGGTTTTCTGACCGGAAACAACATCAACTTCGAATTTCAGACCATTCTCCATAATTTCCACGGTAGAATTTTCATCTTCACCAAAAGCGATGCCGCTTCTGTTTTCCAATCCCTCCAGCTTGCGTGAATGGCTGTCACTTTGTTCATAAATTCTTGTTGGTTTGAGCTGGGCGATCAGAGCATTTAAAAGATGATTTTTCTGTTTCTCCATTCCGGCGACGGCGATCGAAAAAACCAGAGTCGTATTGTAGACGTCAACAATCAATCCGGGAAATCCGTCCCCTTCGGCATTAATCAGACGGTAGGCATTTGTCTGCTCATTGATAAGTCTCTGCCGCAATTTATATGCGTCATGCAAACGGGACTGCCAGAAATACGGTGAAATATTTTCGTCGCATCTTCTAGTCAAAACACGAAAAGCGATATCCGTCGACGGATTAAAAAAGCCCAGGGCCAGCGGATGGCCTGCCGCATCTCTGGCCAGAACAATATCGCCGGGGCCGGGATTTCCTTTTACCGAGCCTATCGCGCCGGAAAATATCCAGGGATGTCCGCGCAGAATGGCATCTTCTCGAGCTTTCTTTAGAATGATTTCCGGATAGTTGATCGTGATCATGGTGGCATAAAATATATTTTCCGCCTTGAAATTGCAAGACACATTATATTATAAGCATTCATCATTTTTATTTTTAATGCCAAAAAAACAGGGAGAAAAATCATGTACGCAGTGATCATGGCCGGAGGCAGAGGCGTCAGATTCTGGCCCCGCAGCAGAGAAAAGAGACCCAAACACCTTCTGGACATCACAGGCGAAAAAACCATTATTCAGGAAACCGTTAACCGGATAAAGCCGTTGGTTCCCCCGACAAATATTCTCGTGGTGACGGGTAAAAAACATGCCCGGGCGTTAATGAAACAACTGCCGGAAATTCCCCCCCGAAACATCCTGATCGAACCGGTAGGCCGAAATACCGCCGCCTGCATCGGACTGGCCGCCTTGCATATCCGTAAGCGATCGACGGACGATACAATGATGGTTCTGCCTTCCGATCACGCCATAGCCGATTCCGGAAAGTATCTGAGCGTGATGAAAGCGGCGGCCGTTGTGGCGGCCCAGGAGAAAGGATTGGTGACCATAGGCATTACCCCCTCCAGTGTTCAGACAGGGTTTGGTTATATCGAAGGGGGAATCTTATGCAAAACAATAAAAAACCAAGACGTTTTCCGCGTTAAGTCAATCCGTGAAAAACCCGATTTTCGCACGGCGGCAAAATTCGTCCGGAGCGGCAATTTCTACTGGAACAGCGGGATGTTTGTCTGGCAGACTTCGGTCATTCTGGAAGAGATCAAACGCTGGCTGCCAGAGTTATATGCGGGACTGACACTTATCGACACATCGCTGGGCACCGCCGGCGAGACGGCAACCGTGTCCCGCGTTTACAAAAAACTGGGCTCCGTCTCCATCGATTACGGCGTGATGGAAAAAGCCGGTAACGTTTTTATCCTGCCGGGAAATTTCGGCTGGAGCGACGTCGGCAGTTGGGATGCTTTATGGGACATCTCCCCAAAAGACAAGCAGAATAATGTCATCCTCAGCGGGAGCAGAACCGTTCTCGAAGATTCGAAAGGATCGCTCATCTATAATCCGCGAAAATTGACCGCCTTACTGGGAGTCAGGGATCTGATGATCGTCGAAACGCCGGATGCCCTGCTGATCTGTAAAAAAGGACGTTCTCAGGATGTTAAAAAGATTGTTGAAAGACTGGAAGCAGGCCAACTGAAAAAATACCTTTAACGGCGTTTCCAGTATACCGGACGGCCCTTGAGGGGGAATCCTTTTCTTTCGAGTGCTCCGGTAATGATATCCACAGACGTTCTCTGATCGTCAAAGGTAATGGACACGACATTCCCTTCCTCGAATTGATAGTGTTTGACGCCTTGAATTCCGTTCAGGATAGCCCCTATCCTTTGCTTGGCCCCTCAGGCGGCACATCCAGGCACGGTCAACTGCATCACGACCTCGCCCGCGTCGGCCGCGCTGACAAAAACGCCCAGAAGCATCAGAACGGCAAATATAATGATTTTTTTCTTCATTCCCCAAAACACCGGTTTTATTTGCGAACATCATAACTCCAATACCCGGCGGATTGCAATCATAATTGCAATTGACAGCAACGGTTAAATTTGTGATACAAGAAAAAAAATCTATTATGGGGAATGAATGTCCATCACAGCCCATGCGTCACTGATTTTAGCGTCGGCGTCACCGCGACGGCAGGAAATGCTCCGGTCCGCCGGTGTGCATGTCAAAATCATTCCGGCCCATGTCAATGAAAAATATCTCACCGGGGAAACGCCTCGCCAACACGTGCGCAGGCTTTCCAGCCTGAAAGCGATGAAGGTGGCTGTCGAGAACCCCGACGCCTGTGTTCTGGGAGCCGATACCATTGTTGTCATCGACGGCACGGTTCTGGGCAAGCCCCGCAATAAAACACAGGCGAAAACGATGCTGAAAAAATTAAGCGGCAGACAGCACACGGTCTTTACAGGATTTACCGTTGTCCGGTTGTCTTCTGGAATTCGCTCGACCGGGGTGGTTCAGTCCGTTGTACGCTTCAAAACCATTCATCCGGACGAAATGGAGTGGTACATCGCCGGTGACGAACCTTACGACAAAGCCGGAGGCTATGCCCTTCAAGGCCAAGGCGCCTGTTTTGTCCGCTCCATTCGCGGTTCCTACACCAATGTGATCGGACTGCCGCTCTGCGAAGTTTTGGAAACGCTGAAAAAACTGCACGTCATCGATTTTTGTTAGCCATATGGGAACAGACATTGCCGCCAATATCGCCGCTGTCAAACAGAGAATCGCTGCCGCCGCCGAAAGAGGCAAACGGTCTCCTGATTCCGTCAAACTGCTGGCGGTTACCAAAACGGTCCCCGTTCCGGTCATCGAAGAAGCGATCCGGGCAGGCATAACCGCCCTGGGAGAAAATTACGTTCAGGAAGCCAGAGAAAAAATCGCCGTCATCGGCAGAAGCATTCCGTGGCACATGATCGGGCATCTGCAGACGAACAAAGCGAAATATGCGGTGATTCTTTTCGACTACGTTCATTCCGTCGACCGTCTGGACCTGGCTGCGGAAATCGATAAAAGAGCCGGGCGGGCGGGTCGTCAAATCAACATTCTGATTGAAATCAACGTCAGCGGTGAAAAAACAAAAAACGGTATTCCGGCTGGAAAGGCGGTTGCGCTGCTTCAGGATCTTTCCGCCATGCAGCATATCGCGGTAAAAGGATTGATGACCATGGCGCCGTATTCGGACGATCCCGAAACATCGCGTCCTTATTTTCGCGAACTTAAAAATCTTCAACAGAATATCATCCGGGCGGGAATCGCCGGCATACACATGGAAGAGCTTTCCATGGGAATGACGGATGATTTTGATGTAGCCGTTGAAGAAGGCGCAACTCTGGTGCGCATCGGCAGAGCAATTTTCGGAGAAAGGAATTGAGTAAAAATCCCAGGCGCTGAAAAGACGGCCATCAATTCACGGTGCGGTGGTTGGTCTCGATCAACGTTCGGGCGGTTTTTTTATAGACCGTCAGACAGGCATCCACGACATCGGGATCATACGTGATCCCCCGGTATTTGACGATTTCCTCGATAGCCGCATCCACGCCCAGAGCCGGACGGTACGGCCTGTAGGAAGCCATGGCATCAATGACATCCGCCACGCCGATAATGCGGGCTTCCAGCGCGATCTCGTTTCCCCTCAACCCCCTCGGATACCCCGATCCGTCCAATCGTTCATGATGCTGATAGATGACCTCCGCCACCGGATAGGGAAATTCTATGTTCGCCAGCACATCGTTGGCCACTTTGCAATGCGTTTTGATGATGGCCTTTTCCAGATTGTTTAATGCACTGGGCTTTGTTAATATTTCCGACGGAACGCATATTTTCCCGATATCATGGAGGGTGGCGGCAATATGAATAAACGAAATCTGCTCCTCGGGTAATTTCATCTCCCGGGCAATCTTGCAGGCAATTTTGGCCACCTGGTCTTCGTGGCCGGCCGTATAAGGATCCCGCGTCTCTATAATTTTGGACAGCGTTCTGACGATGCCGTCCATAATGATCTGCGATTTTTGATAACTTTCCTTGAGTTTTTCCGTTTGAATCAAAAGGTCATTGGTTTTCTCCAGAGCCTTTTGCTCCAGAGCCTTGTTTAACTCCGTCAGCTCTTTATTTTTCTCTCTTATCAATTCCACCAGACGCTTATTTTCCGCTAAAATCTCAACTTTGGAAAGCGATTGTTTAATATGCAGCAGAATTTCTTCTTCATGCCAGGGCTTGGTGAAGTAAAGATGTACGCCGCCTTTATTGATGGCTTCAATAATGGCGTCGGAGTCCGCATACCCGGTCAGAAGAATACGGATGGCATCCGGAAAAATTTCTTTTGCCTTCGAGAAAAACTGAACACCGCTCATTTCAGGCATTCTTTGATCGGAAATAATAATAGAATAGGGTTTTGTGGCCGAACGCAGTTTGTTCAATCCCTCCAAACCGCTGTTTGCGACATGCACGTCGTAATTTTCGTCGGCCAGAATGCGCTTAAAAGCATTGAGAATTGAATCTTCGTCATCAACAATCAAGATGCAATGCTCATATCCGGAATCGTTAGACAGGTTAATATCCTTTCCTGATGACACCGCTGAAGAATTTTATAAAATAAAAAACCATTCTCATGAGGATGTCAAGATATTTTTACTTTCAGACAACGAATGACCTGAGGAAGCACTCAATGTTTCTGCAAGCAGGGAAAAATGACAGGATCAAAAAGGACATATTTTCAGGCCGTGATCACATCTCTCAAAAATTTGCCCGTCACGGATTTTTCATCTCGCGCTACTTTCTCGACCGTTCCCGACGAAATAATTCTGCCGCCGCCGGAGCCGCCTTCCGGCCCGAGATCGATCACGTAATCCGCACACTTGATAACGTCCAGGTTATGCTCGATCACAACCATGGTATTGCCCATATTCACCAGGCGCATCAAAACATCCAGCAGTTTCTGGATATCGGCAAAATGCAGACCAATGGTCGGTTCGTCCAGGATATACAGGGTATTGCTGTTCACTTTCTTGCTCAGTTCCCGAGCCAATTTAATCCGCTGCGCCTCTCCTCCGGATAGTGTCGTCGCCGACTGTCCGAGATGAATATATCCCAGCCCGACATCGCCGAGCAACTGCAGATGCGACCGGATGGAAGGAATATTGGAAAAAAAGGTCAACGCCTGATTGACCGTCATGTCCAGAACATCGGCTATGCTTTTATCCTTGTATTTAATATCAAGGGTGTCGCGATTAAATCTTTTCCCATGACAGGCTTCGCAGGTCACGTAAACATCCGGCAGAAAATGCATCTCGATTTTGATTAAACCGTTTCCTTCGCACGCCTCGCAGCGTCCGCCCTTCACGTTAAAGCTGAAGCGCCCCGGTTTGTATCCGCGCATTCTGGACTCCGGAAGATTGGTGAACAGATCGCGGATAAACGAAAAGACGCCCGTGTAGGTTGCCGGATTGGAGCGCGGCGTGCGGCCAATGGGGTGTTGATTGATCATAATGACGCGTTCAATCCCGCCAAGATCCACAACCCTTTTGATTTTCCCCATGGATCCGTTGTACTGATTCAAACGGCGCGCCAGCACTTTGTAGAGTGTTTCAATCACCATGGTACTCTTCCCGGATCCCGAAACACCGGTTACCGCCGTAAACACACCCACCGGTATTTTGATATCGATATTTTTCAGGTTGTTTTCGCTGGCGCCTTCAAGAATAATGTGCCTTCCGGTAAGCGGACGTTTTTCTGAGGGAAGGTTGATCGATTCTTTTTTCGACAAATACCTGCCGGTCAGAGACGTTTCACTGTTCAGAATCTGTACCGGCGTGCCCTGAAAAATGATTTCTCCCCCCTCCGTTCCGGCCCCCGGTCCGATATCTACGATATGGTCGCAGGCCATGATCATGTCGGCATCGTGCTCGACAACCAGCACCGTGTTGCCCATCTCGCGCAGTTTCTTAAGCGTATCGATCAAACGCAGATTATCTTTCTGATGCAGCCCTACCGTAGGTTCATCCAGAACATACAAAACGCCTGTCAGCCCGGAACCGATCTGCGTGGCCAGCCGAATGCGCTGGCTCTCCCCGCCGGATAATGTTGAGGTGGCTCGCTCCAGGTTCAAATAATCCATTCCGACATTGAGCAGAAACTGCAACCGGCTTTTGATTTCCCGGATGATTCTTTCGGTAATATTGAGTTCCTGTGGTGAGAGTTCGATCCGTTCGAAAAAGCTGTGGCAATCGCGGATGGACATTTTGCACAATTCATAGATATTTTTTCCCATCACCGTAACGGCCAGAATCTCTTCTTTCAAACGCGCCCCGTGGCAGGTCTCGCAGGCGCTCAAATCGATATAACGCATCAGATCATTGCGAATCGCCGTTGACGCGGTTTCCCGCCACCGCCGCTCCAATTGCCGGATTGCCCCCTCAAACGGCCGGTGAACAAAATATCTTTTATTGCCGCGATCATGATAGAATTTGATTGTTTCGCTGCCCGACCCGTAAAGAAGAACTTTCCGAATTTTTTCCGGCAGCTTATTGAACGGCGTGTTCACATCAAAACCGTAATGGCTGCTGAGCGCGTCCAGAATGCTGTAATAGTAAAGCGAGTGACGACCGGCCCACGGCGCTATTGCGCCGTCCCGCAGAGACAATCCGGCATCGGGAACAATCAGATATTCCGTAAAACGCATGGAAGAACCCAGACCGTTGCAGGCGGGACAGGCTCCGTAGGGATTATTAAATGAAAACATGCGCGGTGTCAGAGCGGGCAAGCTGATCCCGCAATCGGGGCAGGCATATTTTTCGCTGAAAAGAAATTCTTCGCCGCCGGCGGTCACGATCCGCACCAGCCCCTCGGCATGCTTCAACGCGATCTCCAGAGAATCCCGCAATCTTTTTCTGATACCGTTTTTCAGCACCAACCGGTCAATCACAAGGTCAATATCGTGGCGTTTATTCTTTTCCAGGCTGATGTCTTCCGCCAGGTCCCTGTTTTCTCCGTCGATCCGGACACGGGCAAACCCCTCCTTCTGGAGTTTTTTCAATTCCTTCTGAAATTCGCCTTTTTTCCCTCTCACCATCGGCGCCAGAACACTGAACGGCGTGTTTTCCGGCAAGGCAAGAACATTTTCCAAAATGCCGTCGATGGTCTGTGATTTTATTTCCCGGCCGCACCGGTAACAATGGCAGACGCCAATGGCAGCATAAAGCAAGCGGAAATAATCGTAAATTTCCGTCACCGTCCCCACCGTGGAACGGGGATTATGGCTGGCCGTACGCTGCTCGATGGCAATGGCGGGAGACAAGCCGTCGATGGATTCCACATTCGGTTTGTCCATCTGTCCGATAAACTGACGGGCATAAGCGGAAAGTGACTCCACATACCGCCTCTGCCCTTCAGCATAGATGGTGTCGAAAGCCAGCGATGATTTGCCTGAACCGCTCACACCGGTAATGATGACAAATTGATCCCGGGGAATATCCAAGCTTATATTTTTTAAATTATGTTGAGCGGCGCCCCTGATTTTGATCGCGTCCATGTTATTCTTTGCTTTAATTCTTGATCTCTATATGCGATTTTGCGCGAATGGCACTGATCCATTCCTCAAATTTTTTATCCAGTTTTTCATCTTCAATTTTTGCTTTTATCTCCTCCCGGACCACGGCAACCGGTTTTAATCCGGCGCCGCGTTTATCCACGACCTTTATGATATGAAAACCCGCATCGGATTCAATCACGTTACTGACCTGATCCACGGCAAGGCTGAACGCAACCGCCTCAACTTCCGGGATGATGGTCCCCTTCTCAATAAACCCGACATCCCCGCCCTGAGCGGCCGCCGGCCCCTGAGAATACGTTGAAACCAGTAGGTCAAAAGATTCTCCCGCCATGATACGTTCCCTCAGGTGCAAAGCTTCTTTCCGGATTTTTCCTTTTGTCTCCGCGTTGGCACCAGAAGGCAGCAGCAATAAAAGCTGTTTCATTCTCACGCTTTCTTTACCCTCGTAATCATTGCGGTGCTGATTGTAATAGGCGCCTATTTCCTCATCGGTAACGATAATCTTATCTTTAACTTCCCGTCTTAATAATCGCATACGGATCATTTGTGACCGTATTTCTTTTTTGACCTCCTCAATGGAGCTGCCGTCCTTGGCAAGGTTTTTCAAAAAATCCTGCATACTGATATTCTGTTTGGTCAGCATGTCCTGAAGAACACCCATAACGTCTTCTTCCCGGACGGAAGCACTGATCCCCGTTTTCTTCGCCTCCTGCTCAATCAGGATATTGTCGATCAGCCGGTTCAGAAATTCCTCCCTCGCATGAAGAACAAATTGGTCCTTGTCGCCACCCTGGTAGGTATTCTCAATATTTTTCCGATACGGTTCGAAGGCTGCATTCAACTCAAGCCGGGTGATCACCTCATCATTGACCACGGCAATGATTTTATCCACAACTTCGGCGTGCAATAACGGACACAAAAGCATGATTCCCAGTAATGCAAAAACATATTTTCCGTAAAATTTCACCACAGACCTCCCTTGATCGTGCTACCTGTATGATGTATTGATTTTAATATCGGCTTTTTTTTGGACAACGGCTTTTTTCTTTAAGGCTTCCAGCCATTCCGCAAAAGCCGTTTTCTCCTTCAGCAGGCGAATATCCGCAATCACTTCTTCTCTGGCCTCCGGCAAGATTCTTTCTTTGGCCTGCCGGACTTCCATCACCTTGATAATATGAAATCCATAAGAACTCTGTACGATCGGACTGATCGTCTGGACCGGTATTTTAAAAATCGTTTCATCCAGCGGTTCCGGCATGACCCGTTTCGTGATGAATCCCAGGTCACCACCACGCGAGGCTTCCGGACCGATAGACATCTCCGAAGCCACCCGGGCAAATTCTTCCTTGGATTTCAATCGTTGCATCGCCTGCTCGGCGGTTTGCATATCCCGAACCACAATCTGCGACACTCTGGCAGACAAATCCCTTTTGTAGATGTGACGGTGCTTTTTGAAATAATCTTCTATTTCCGTTTCGGAAACTATAATTTTAGAATGAACATCCGCCGCAATAAGTTTCTGCAGAAGAATTTCCTTTCGAAAATCCTCTTTCCATTTCTCATAGTTGATATTTTGTCTGGCAAAAAGACCGGTGAATTCGTTTCCGTAATCTTTTTCGATTTCTTTAATTTTTGCCTCCAGTTCGGCATCGCTCACCGACAGGTTCAATTCCCGGGCACGCAAGAGCATTATTTTTTCCCCGATCATGGCATCCAGGACTTCGTCCTCGAATTTTTTCACATACGCGGGCTGTCTAAAGAAATCGCCGGAAAGCATCCTGGCCTTCTCATTCAAAAGGGACTGGTATTCATCAAGATAAATTTTGGCACCGTTGACCGTGGCGACATGGGGACGCGAAAAGCTTTCCATTTTATCGCAGGCGATCATTAACCCCGGCAAGAGCAGACACAAAAGACCGCAGCGAACCGGAGAAACCTTTTTGGATTTTCCCGCCAAAGAATAAAATTTAGAAAACCATCTGGTTGGAATCATCATCTTTCTGTATATCCTGCTTACCGCTATTGGGCAAGCATCTTTAACAACATATCCGCCTGAACCAGAATGTCCATATCCGCAGCAGCCGGCGCCGGCACAAACAGTTTATGGTCCGGGGTAAAACGCAATTCTTTGATTTTCTTGCGGTAAAGAGCGATTATTTTCCCCGGATCGACCGGAGAATTCTCCCGGAAGAAGATGTATAGGTATTTACCGTCATAGCCCATCTTCTTCCCTTTCAGCGGCTTCAGAACATTTCGGATGGAGATCACCCGCAATAAATTATCCGCAACACGGGGCATCTCGCCGTAACAATCCAGCAACTCATTTTCAATCGCGCGGATGTCTTCATCGTTTGCCGCCAGGGATATTCTTTTATACAAAATCAGACGCTGATGGACATCCGGCACATAATCCTCGGGGATGAATGCGGAAATCCCAAGCTGAATTTCCGGCATCCAGTCTTCTTCGGTTTTCTCCCCCTTGACTTCGCGAATGGTTTTTTCGATTAATTCAGTATAAAGCTCGTAACCAACGGCGGAAATATGTCCCGACTGGGACATCCCCAGTACGCTTCCGCCGCCCCGGATTTCCAGATCGTTGTATGCAATCCGGAAACCGGAGCCCGGATCCGAAAATTCCTTAATGACCTGCAGCCGTTTCATCGCTGCGCGGGAAAGTATCGCTCCCTGAGGCAGCAACAGATAGGCAAACGCCTCCCGGCTGGATCGTCCCACGCGGCCGCGTATCTGATAGAGCTGCGCCAGGCCGAACTTTTCAGCGCGGTTGATAATAATCGTATTGGCCGTCGAAATATCGAGACCGGAACCGATGATCGTTGTACAAACCAGCACATTGTTCTCTTGCCGGATGAACCCGGCCATGGTTTTTTCAATTTCCGCCGGCTTCATCTGCCCGTGAACAACTCCGACTTTGGCGTGCGGCACGAGCCGCTGCACCAGGCGGGCAATCGCATAAATCGAACGCACCCGGTCGTGGACAAAAAACACCTGCCCCTGACGCGCCAGTTCTTTTTCAACCGCCGTTTTAATCGCATCCTCATCGAACTCCATGACATAGGTTTTGATGGAAACCCGGTCCTTGGGCGGCGTGTTGATGACGGACAAATCCCGGATGCCGACCAGCGACAGATGCAGCGTCCTGGGAATCGGCGTCGCCGAGAGCGTCAACACATCGACCAGCGTGCGCATTTTTTTCAACTTTTCCTTATGCGCCACGCCGAAACGCTGCTCCTCATCGATAATGACCAGCCCGAGATCTTGAAACGCAACGTCCTTTTGCAAAAGACGATGCGTCCCGACGACAATATCGATTGTCTGATTTTTAAGCTCTTCGACAATTTTTTTCTGTTCGGCGGGTTTTTTAAAACGATTCAGCAGTCCCACCCGCACCGGAAAATCTTCAAAACGGCGGGTAAACGTCTGATAGTGCTGTTCCGCAAGAATCGTCGTCGGGGTCAGAACAGCAACTTGTTTACCGTCCATCACCGCGCGAAACGCCGAGCGGATCGCCACTTCGGTTTTGCCGAATCCGGCATCGCCGCAGATCAGGCGGTCCATCGGCTTGACGTCATCCATATCCTGATGAATGTCTTCGATGGCTTTCACCTGATCCGGCGTCTCTTCAAATTCAAAGGTCGAGCAAAACTCTTCGTAGATTCTGTCCGGCGGGGCAAACGATTTTCGTTCCAGCGTCTCGCGGGCGGCATAAATGGACACCAGTTCTTCGGCATAGTCGCGGACCGATTTTTTCACCCTTTCTTTGACAGCCTCCCAGGATGTTCCGCCCATCCGGTCGATCTTCGGCACATAGCCGTCGGGACCGACATAGCGTTGAATCTTCTCCAGAGCATTAACGGGAATGTATAATTTATCGCCCTCCGAATATTCAATGACCAGAAAATCGTTTTCAATCTTTCTCACGGCGATTTTTTTCAAACCGCGGTAAATGCCGATGCCGAAATCCGTATGCACGACAAAATCGCCTTCTTGCAGATCGCCGAACGATTTGATAAAATACCCCGTGCGCACTGGCCGCGAGCGCAGACGGCGGGCTTTTTTGACGAAGATTTCTTCTTCGCTTAAGACGGCCAGCTTTATCGCCGGCATGACAAAGCCTGATGAAATGTCTCCCACGAATAAAATCAACCGTGCATCGCCTTTCCAACCTTCCAGGCTGTCCAGAACCGGTTCAGCGCCGGACAATGTCTCCGCCGGCAGATCGTAAGACGAAAGCAACCCCTTCATCCGTTGAACATCTTCCGGCAACGGACAGAAAAGAAAAACCAGCATGTCCCCGGCAAACCATGATTTTATTTTTTCTACGGTCAACCGTAGCGTTGCATCCTCTCGGATTTCACCTGCCAGCGGCTCCCCTGTGCAGGTGAACCGGTCGCTTTCAAAAACTACCGGCACATGATATCTTTCAGATTCGATTTCGAGTCCAGCCAGCGCAACCTGTAGGAAGCCATCCAGGCCGGCCGTTACAGCCTCCGGCGGGAAATAGGTATTTTCCTTTTCCAGATAGAATTTTCCACCGCTCTTTGCCTTGAACAGCAATTTATCCATAGCCAACCCAGCGTTGAACATCGCGTGCCCAACAGCCAGCGGATCATCCAGAACGACCAGTGTATTTCTTGAAAGATATTCCAAAAGGCCGGACAAGGTATTATCGGAAAGGCCGCTTCCGGTATCGTACGATTCATAAAACAGCGGCAAGAATATCGGATTGAAGGCATTGGTCAACCCCTCCTGAACGGCGGCAACCAGACGGCTGCGAATGTCGCGGGAAAAGGAAAGTTCGTCGGCACGGCGCCGGATGTTGCGCACTGCCAGCTCCAGCGTCGAATGATCCATGACGGCCTCTCCGGCAGGAGATAATACAAAAGCGGGCAACGGTCCGATAGAACGCTGGGAAGATGTGTTGAATGTCCTGATGGACTCTATTTCATCGCCCAGCATCTCCAGGCGCAGCGGATTTTTTTCGGTGGGAGGAAAAATGTCAATGATGTTTCCGCGGATGCTGAATTCCCCTTTTTCCTGAACCAGACTTTCTCGTTTATAGCATTGCGCGACAAGCTGCGCTGCAAATTCATCCCGGTTGATGGTGTCGCCGGGAGCAATAATTCGCAGATGCTTGCTGAACTCGGCCACCGGCATCACTTTCTGCATCAACGCATTTGCAGAGGCAACGACAATAATTTTGTGTTGAATCTGCAAGTTGGCCAACACCTCCAGACGGGACAATTCCTCGTCACGCTGAAGAGCAAACATGTCAATGGTCAGGAAATCCAGCGCCGGATAATGAAACACGTGCTCTTCACCCAGAAACAGCGACAAATCGCGAGCAAAGGCCACCGCTTCCTTCTCCTCGGGGCAGACCACCAGTACAGGCCTCTGTCGTTTTTTATACAATAAGGAGATCAGAAAAGAACGGGCCGCGCCGGCAAGGCCCTGTACGGCGATGCGCATCATCCCGTCATCGATCTGTTTCAGCAGAAGACGAAACGACTCCATATCTTCCGGGTTTTTCCTTGTGATCATTTTCCGCACGGCAATCAATCCCCCAAAAAATCAAACAACACCAAAACCCATTCCGCATCCAAAAAGTTCTTTTGATCCGGAACGGGTATGTTTGCACGTGTTCTATTCTTCTTTCCCGGATAATTCAATTGAAAACTTGTTTTCCGAAAATTGCCATTAAAAATCTATCTTTATATTGACAAGCGCGGCATCTTTGATAAACTGGAACGCATCAATTCCGCGGAGATTGAATATGATTCCTGTAGAAAAAGCCTTAAAAACAATTCTGGTTAATTTCCAGCCGCTGGGCCTGGAAACAGTCCATCTTCTGAAAGCGAGGGGACGCGTCATCGGCGAAAATATTATGTCCCCGCGTAATATCCCCTCTGCCGATAATTCCGCCATGGACGGCTATGCCGTGCGGTGCGCCGATACCAGGGGCACGGGCAAGACAACTCCTGTAAAATTGAAAATTATCGAAGACATTCCCGCAGGGAAATTTCCCCGAAAGAACATCGGCAAAAACGAAACGGCCCGCATCATGACCGGCGCCGTGATTCCCCCGGGGGCGGACGCGGTTATCCGTCAGGAAGACACCCGCAAAGACGGCAGAACCGTCATCATTTTCGCTTCAGCCGCGAGGGGGGAAAACATCCGCTTCGCCGGTGAAGATGTCCGTAAAGGCGAATCGGTCATCCCAAAAAACAGCTTGCTGCGTCCCGCGCATATCGGGATGCTTGCCGCGCTGGGAAAATCCTCGCTCAAGGTTTATCAAAAACCGCGCGTGGCAATCATGTCAACAGGCGATGAACTGGTCAGCATCAGGACCAACCCGCCGCCCGGCAAAATCGTTAACAGCAACAGTTATTCTCTGGCAGCGCAAGTAGCGGAGTGCGGCGCGATCCCGTTGATCCTCGCCATTGCCAGAGATAAAAAATCCGATTTGGAAAAAAAATTCAAAAAAGCGCTGAACGCCGATGTCATTATCTCATCCGGCGGCGTGTCCGTGGGCGATTTCGATTTCGTAAAAAATGTCATGGGAGAAATCGGCAATGCCATGCATTTCTGGCAGGTCGCCATGAGACCGGGGAAACCCCTGGCGTTCGGTGCCATAGAAGGCGTTCCGCTGTTCGGCCTGCCCGGCAATCCCGTATCGGCAATGGTTTCCTTTGAGCAATTTGTGCGCCCTTCGCTTTTGAAAATGCAGGGCCATAAAAAAATCTTCCGTCAGACCGTCACGGCAATCTGCCACGAAGAATTTGAAAAAGCTGCCGGCTTTAGACATTTCATCCGTGCCGTCGTCCGGAAGGAGAAAGACAAATATATTGCCGTGACAACCGGCGATCAGGGCTCCGGCATTTTGAAATCGATGGTCACGGCCAACGGCCTCATTGTCATGGGAGAAAACGAAACCCGAATCAAAAAAAATTCCCAGGTCACAGTTCAGTTGCTTGATGATTCGTTATCCTGGTCGGATGCTCTGCAATTATGAAAATACGATCCGAGATGAAAATTCTGCTGATAAACTTTTGATGATTGACACTTTTCTTCTTTCCGGATAGATTCTTCCGCGGAAGTGCCAAGGTCACTGGTGGGCCTCCCGGACTTCAAATCCGGTGTGGGGCGCTAAAACCGTCCCAGGTGGGTTCGATTCCCATGCACTTCCGCCATACAATCCTTTAATATCAATTACTTAATTTTTCAAAAGCGTGCCGATAGCGTGCCGATAAAGTTGTTATTGTCGGCATATTTTTTTGTTCCTTTTACTTACTAATCCATTTTTTTCTAGATTTTTTGAATTTGAGGATTATCAACAGAAAGATGTGACGAAAAGCTAAACTGGCGCCGCGAAGCGGCGACTGGCTTGAGCAACCTTGTTAAAAAGTGTTTTTCTTCTTGCGCCATGACTCAAGTACAAACAATACGACGGTATGGGCCGCGTGAATTGCTAGACGGGCATGACGAGGTTCGAGTTTGTAAATCTTTTTTCCTGCCCCGTGTGCTGAACTGGCGTGGGTTCTCAGTGCACCGATACCCTCTGTTATTGAAATTAGGCCTGATAATATTTGCTGAAGATCTTGGTCTTCAATTATGCTCGGATCAAAACCAAGATGTTTACGAACAACCGTCCAAATTGGTTTCAGATCTTGCTTAGTCGGTGTTTCTAAACCTTCTTCAGCTATATAGACTTTACAAACAGATTCCAGAATATTGCTTGCTGCAGAAACAGCCTCTCGCGGATTTACTTCAACATTTGATAGTGCCCGTTTAAATTCCATGTCTATTGAAATGAAATTACGATCCTTTATGAACTCCTCCAATGTTCGGGATGGCTCGCCAAGTGCCCTGGCTATTTTCCCACCTTTTACATATTGAAGTTCGCACTGTGCCAATATTTTTGTGATTTTTTCACGATCTTTAATTTTTTCTGTGTCCCACGTGTTTTGAGGATCAAGCGGTGACTCCATATAGTTTTCTATAAGGCGCCCCAGCACATCAAGAGGATTGATATTATCATCCTTATTCACGATACGTAGCCAAGCCAATGCTTTAGCGTGTTTACTACCAGATGGCGGTTCACCAGGCGCACCTGCGTAAATGAAGAGACTATCCAATGTAGCGTGTGTTTCAACACGAGCTGCAATTTCAGCACATACAGATAAAACGGGAGCAGGAATTGGATGACGCATCATTTTATATACCTTCTACGAATAAATCAGCCGGAGCGTAGCGAGCGGCTGTATTGTCTGGTTGTGCCTTCTTTATGTTGTAAATTGACTTGCATAGGTAAAAAGTGCCATTTCAACATCGGCACAAGCCCATTCATTTTGAAGCCTAAGACCAGACTGTATGAATGCTGGTGGATGAGGGCAGTTAGCGGATAGCTGTTGAGAGAAGAATCGCAATATGTTTACCCACATACCGTAAGAAGAAGGCCATGCTTTCTGCGTTTTTGATATGTACCACCCATAGCCGTCATTTCTAGCTCGTAGATTAAGCCAACGGTGTTGCTGACTGAGATGGTCTCCTTCACCAAATACTCTCACGCACCTTGTATCAATAGCACCATATTCTCTTGGCAAAGCAAAACGTAGAACTTTTGAAAAGTAGGTGGGGCCTATGCCTTTGTCTATATTGCTTTCCAACAACCTAATCGGTTCTATTGGGTTGAAAGCTAAAGCGTGCGATGAGATTGTACCGGTTTCGTGTAGTGTTCTTTGGGGTAAGACTATCGCTTTGCCTTCTATCCGAGCAGGATTCCTAAGCTTGCCCCACTGTGCAACCTGCCGGACGGCCTGCAAAGAGATGCCTCCGTTTCTATCACACTCAAGCAGTAGTTCCTCAAGGCTGAGAATGTCGGGAAAGCCGTTTTCGTAAGTATCATTTCTCCAACTATAGGACTTGTAAAGTGTAACAAAATCATGTTGGTTCTGAAATCCAATTAGTTCTTCAATTAGTTTTTGGGTCAGTCCAGTAGGTGCAAAAGCCATATCATATACCCACTTTAATCCCTTCCAATTATCCGGCACAATGGCACCGCAGCTGAGCTGTCCCATGTAACAGGATCAGTTCTAGTCGCTTGTTCGACCGCTGCGGGTGGTAGAGCAAGCGACCTTCAGACAAGGAGCGCAGCAGAATTGCCATTCGAGTTGATGCTGTTATTAGATGATTTCCCATATGTCCTAATTGATATCTGGATTTTGATATTCAGACAATTATTTTTTGTCGCCAAAATCATTTGAATCACTTCGCCGGGATTGCAATGTCTTCGCAATTAAGGCAAGTTTTTGGTCAATACGTTCTATACGCTTTGATATATTCGAGATTTCGTCTAATGCTTTCCGTGATACA